>JAEEGG010009231.1_pt1 | contig 22169 bp, 14 predicted proteins | sample 9134161 | NCBI WGS metagenome assembly JAEEGG01 (sample SAMN16246543, study PRJNA631951) | gut metagenome | biome: gut microbiome; feature: rumen; material: CR-attached | host: Bos | place: Iran: Karaj | collected 2018-10
GTGCTCAAGCCCACGGCAATGATGGCGATAGGGATGGCGGCCTCGAACACCTGGCCCACCTTCAGCCCCAGATAGGCGGCGGCAGCCGAGAAGAGCATGGCCATCAGCACGCCCCACGTCACCGACCATGTGTTCACTTCGGGATACTGGCCGCGCGGCGACATCAGCGGCTCATACTCTTCTCCGTCTTTCAGCTCGCGGAACGCGTTCTCCGGCAGCTGCGTCTTGATTTCTTCCATCTTAAGTTGTTTTTTTAGGATTAAAGACGAAATATATTATCTACAGAGGACACAGGAAACATTTTTATTCATGTGCCCTCTGTGGAGAGTCATCCATCGCTTTTTCCTTTTTTGAGAATAACATAAACGTTTTCTTCGGCTGGTCGGCATCCAGTCGCTCCAAGGCCCCGGTGAGTGCGTTCAGGCGCAGCCGTGTGGTGTAGCGCTTGTTGAACAGGCTTCCGCTGAGCAGCAGCGTGCGGCCAAACTGCGAGGCGGGCATGTCCTGCACCAGGATGGGGTTGATGCCTTCGAGGATGGTGGCCCGCATGCGCCCCGGCACATTCACGTAGATGCCCGACTCCGTCTTTGCCTTTGCCTTCTTGGCCGTAGGCTCTGCGGGGGGCAACTGGCTGATGTCGTCCACCATAATATAATAAGGTGCCCCCGACAGGTCGTCGGGCTCCACCAGCCCGCGCAGTTGCGACAGGCGGAAGAGCACTTGGCGCGTGCTGGGCGCTGGCATGCTGTCGGGTGCTGCCTCGGGCACATACCACAGGATGTGCTCGGTGGTGTCGCGGCGGGTGACACCCACGAAGAGCGAGGTGAGCGAGCGGTCGTTGGCATCCAGCTCGTCGAGCATGATTTGCATCTGCCGTCCGTCGTGGGGCATGAAGTCGGCCTGGCCCTTGATGAGCAGCGAGCGGTTCTCGCGCAGGTCGTAGATTTCGCTGGCGGTGAGTTCGGCCATCTTCGCCGTGCTGCCACACGACAGTATCTCCTCGTTCAGCAGCGACCGAGGCTCTTTCATTGTCGGCTGTGGGGTGGGGACGAAGAAGGGCGGCATGTCTACATCGGCCACATCGTCGACGTTGAGTCCCAGCAGACGGCCGTCGCCCGATAGCATCATGCGCGAGGCCACCGTGAGCGGATTGAAGCGCACGGCATAGACCTTCGACGAGTCGGGCACGGGGCAGGGGGTCACCAGCACGTCGGTCACGCGGTAGCTCTGTTTGGGCTCCTGGCTCACGTCGGCCACGCGCAGATAGCGCTGGGCGTATGGGGCGAAGTCGCCGGGCTGATAGGTGGTCTTCTCCACCAGCACGCTGATGCGCAGGGCCGTCTTGGGCAGGTAGTATACGGCACCCTCGGGCGTCTGCCCCGGATGGTATGGGCTGAGCTTCGTCTGTGCCTGGCTGGCGAAAAAAGATGCGTGGAGGGCGACAAGAAATGCCACCATCCTGAGCCCATGTCTATGCTTGCTGTTCTTCATATTTATGCTTCGTTTTTTTGTTATTGCTAATCATCTGAAAATCAGGTGTGCATTCCGCATGAAAATTTGGAGCGCTCCAAATTTCAAAAAGTCAACGCCAAATTTCAAAAAGTCAACGCCGTTTTTCAAAAAGTCAACGCCTTTTTCTGGCAGGGCGCTGCTTTTTTATAAAGTTGTGTCAGGTGTTTAAAAGTAGCTTTTGGCTCCCTCGACTCCATCCCCAGCTGTCAGTGCCAGGAAAGCTTTAGGCAGGTAGCTGATGATGTCGCTGGCCATCAGGCTTTCCTCGCCCAACTGTTGTGCTGCCAAGTCGCCCGCCAGCCCGTGCAGGTAGACGCCGAGCACGCAGGCATCGCGCTGTGTGTAGCCGCGTGTCAACAATCCCAGCAGGATGCCGGTGAGCACATCGCCGCTGCCGGCGGTGGCCATGCCGGGGTTGCCGGTGGTGTTGAAGGCGATGTGGCCGTCGGGCATGCACACTGCCGTGTGGCGCCCTTTCAGGATGACGTATCCCTGCAGTCGCTCGGCCAGCATGCGGGCCTTCGACAGGCGCTCGTAGCTGTCGGTGCATTGTCCTTCCATGCGCTCCAGCTCCTTGGCGTGGGGGGTGAGGATGATGCCCTTGGGCAGCTGCTGCATCCAGGCATGCTTGGCGGCGAGGATGTTCAGCGCGTCGGCATCGGCCACCACGGGGCACTGTGCGCGGCGCAGCTGGGCTATCATGGCGATGGCCGTCTGCTCGCTGGTGCCCAGTCCGGGACCTATGGCCACAGCTTGGAAATCGTCGGTGGGCACGGCCTCGCTGAAGGTGGTCTCTTCGCGGTCGGTGTGTATCACCGCCTCGGGGATGGCCGTCTGCAAGATGGGCATGTTGCGGCGTGGCGTGTGCACCGTCAGCTTGCCGGCGCCGGCCCTCATGCAGGCGCGGGCGGCAAGCACCGCCGCTCCGGCCATGCCATAGCTGCCGGCCACCAATAGGGCGTGGCCCATGGTGCCCTTGTGGGCAAAGGGGTCGCGGGGTCGCAGCAGGGGTGCCACCTCGTCGATGCCGGTGAGCGTGTAGGGGGCATCGATTCTCTGTATGCCTTCTTGGCTCAGTCCGATGTCGAGCACTTGCACCTCGCCCACAAACTGCTGATGCTCGGCGAAGAGGAAGCTCAGCTTCGGCTGTCCCAGCGTCAGCGTCAGCGTGGCGCGCACAATGTTGGCACGCACGTTGTAGGCGTTGTCCTCGGTCATCAGTCCAGAGGGCATGTCGATGCTCACTACCTCTGCCTTCGAGTTGTTGATGTATTTCACCAATGAGGCGAAGCCTCCGGCCAGTGGCTTGTTTTGCCCCGAACCGAAGAGGCCGTCGACGACGAGCATGCCGCGCTCCAGCTGGGGCGGGTCGAACTCTTGTGTCACCTCGGTCAGCAGGGGGCGCCCTTTCTTCGTCACCAGCCGCTGCTTGTTCTCGGAGCATTCGGCCGAGAGCTTGCCGCTGATGTTGAAGAGGAAGGTCTGCACCTGGTAGCCTTGGTCGGTGAGCATGCGCGCCACGGCGAGGGCGTCGCCGCCGTTGTTGCCAGGGCCGGCAAACACCACCACGGGTACGCTGCTGTCCCAGCGGTCGGTGATGGCCATGGTGATTTCGTGGGCGGCACGCTCCATCAGGTCGATGGACTTGATGGGTTCGTGCTCGATGGTGTAGTTGTCGAGCTCGTGTATTTGTGTGGCGGTGAATATCTTCATAGGCAGCAGTTCAATAATGGTGTGTGGTTTATCCGAAGAACTCGCCGTCGCCCTGCTGCTGGTCGTAGCTGGAGCCGTCGAAGCAGTGGGTGCACACATGGCTCTTGGGCAGTCCTATCGCGTTGATGAGGTCTTCCAGCCGGGCAAACTTCAGCGACGTCAGTCCCAGGCGGCGAGCTATCTCGTCGACCATGCGCTTATACTGCGGGGTGTCGTCTTTGGCATATTGGTCCAGATGGGTGTGGTTGTCGCCCTCGAAGTCGCGGATGATTTGGCGCGAAATCAGCTCCATGTCGGTCTTGGAGTTGGTGAAGCCGATGAAGGGGCATCCGTAGACGAGGGGCGGGCAGCTGATGCGCACGTGCACCTCGCGGGCACCGTTCTGCACAAATTCGCGCACGTTGTCGCGCAGCTGGGTGCCGCGCACGATGCTGTCGTCGCAGAACACCACGCGCTGTCCGCGCAGCAGGGCCTCGTTGGGGATGAGTTTCATCTTGGCCACCAGGCGGCGTCGGCTCTGGTCGCTGGGCGTGAACGAGCGGGGCCACGTGGGGGTGTATTTCAGCACGGCACGCTTGTAGGGGATGCCGCTGCCCTCGGCATAGCCCATGGCCATGCCCACGCCGCTGTCGGGGATGCCGCACACCAGGTCGGCCTCCACGTCGTCGCGCTCACCCATCAACATGCCGTCGCGCTCGCGCACATCCTCGGCGTTGATGCCCTCGTAGCACGAGGCGGGGAAACCATAGTAGACCCAGAGGAACGAACAAATCTGACAGCGCTTGAAGGCGGGCTGCAACACCTCCATCGAAGTGGCGCGCAGCCTGACAATTTCGCCGGGGCCCACGTCGCGCACGGTCTTGTAGTCGAGGTTGGGGAAGCTGGTGCTCTCGCTGCTGGCGGCGTAGGCCATCACGCAGTCGTCGGTGCCAATGGGCGACAGGCGGTGCACCTCCTTGCGACCGATGACGATGGGCGTGCGCCCCAGGAAGTCGCGGGCGGCAATGATGCCGTCTTCGGTCAGGATGAGCATCGAGCAGGAGCCGCGAATCTTGTGATAAACCAGGTTGATGCCATCCACGAAGCTGCTGCCCATGTTGATGAGCAGGGCCACCAGCTCGGTTTGGTTCAGGTTGTTGGCGCTCTGCTCGCTCAGGTGCATGCGCTGTGCCAGCAGTTCGTCGGCAATCTCGCGCAGGTTGTTGATTTTTGCTACCGTCACCACGGCATAGCGCCCCAGGTGTGAGTTGATGATGATGGGTTGTGGGTCGGTGTCGCTGATGACGCCCAGGCCTTGGCTGCCTTTGAATTCGTGCAACTCGTCTTCAAACTTCGAGCGGAAATAATCGCGCTCCAGCGAGTGGATGCTGCGCGAAAAACCTTTCTCAGGGTCGAAAGTGACGAGGCCTGCGCGGCGCGTGCCAAGATGTGAGTTGTAATCGGTTCCGTAAAACAAGTCGTTTACGCAATCGCGAGTGCTGATGGTTCCGAAAAAGCCGCCCATAAGTGTTTTGTGTGTGTATGTGCGTGCAAAGGTACAAAAAAAATACTATAAGAAATTGCCATTTTCGAAAAAATCTTCGTAACTTTGCAAAAAACTTAAAACAAAGCAATTTTTATGACACCAAAAAGACTGTTTCAATGGCTGGTGCTGGCAGCTTGTATGCTCCTCGTTCCTGCTACTATGCACGCTGCCGAAAAGAAGCCCGGTACGTTCACCGTTGGCGACAAGACGTTCCTGTTGAATGGCCAGCCCTTCATCGTGAAGGCGGCCGAAGTGCATTACCCCCGCATCCCGCGACCCTATTGGGAGCACCGTATCAAGATGTGCAAGGCACTGGGCATGAACACGTTGTGCCTCTATGTGTTCTGGAACATCCATGAGCAGCGCGAGGGCGAGTTCGACTTCACAGGCAACAACGATGTGGCCGAGTTCTGCCGTCTGGCGCAGAAGAACGGCATGTACGTCATTGTGCGGCCCGGCCCTTACGTATGTGCAGAGTGGGAGATGGGCGGTCTGCCTTGGTGGCTGCTAAAGAAAAAGGATATACGCCTACGCGAGCGCGACCCTTATTTCATGGAGCGCGTGAAAATCTTCGAGGAGAAGGTGGGTGAGCAACTAAAGCCCCTCACCATCCAGAACGGCGGACCCATCATCATGATTCAGGTGGAGAACGAGTACGGTTCGTATGGCGAGGACAAGCCATACGTCTCAGAGATTCGCGATTGTCTGCGTGGCATCTATGGCAAGGAACTGTCGCTCTTCCAGTGCGACTGGTCGTCGAACTTCGAGAAGAACGGCCTTGACGACCTCACTTGGACGATGAACTTTGGCACGGGTGCCAACATCGACCAGCAGTTCCGCCGCCTTGGCCAGCTGCGCCCCAACGCCCCGAAGATGTGTTCAGAGTTCTGGAGCGGCTGGTTCGACAAGTGGGGCGCCCGCCACGAGACGCGCCCCGCCAAGGATATGGTCGAGGGTATGGATGAAATGCTGTCGAAAGGCATCTCCTTCTCGCTCTATATGACTCATGGTGGTACTTCCTTCGGCCACTGGGCTGGCGCCAACAGTCCGGGCTTCGCCCCCGATGTCACCTCTTACGACTACGACGCCCCCATCAACGAATGGGGCCTCGCCACCCCGAAGTTCTGGGAACTGCGCAAGATGATGGAGAAATACGATGCCAACGGTTTCCCCCTCGGGGGACGGAAGGGGGGCTTACCCGCCGTGCCCAAGGCTCCTATGCCCATCATCACTGTGCCGAAGTTCGAGCTGAAGGAGTTCTCCTCCATCCTCAATGGCACTGATGACAAGACGATCGTCCATAAGGGTGAACTCAGGACTTTCGAGGAGATGGATTTAGGTTGGGGCACCATGCTCTACGACACACGCCTGCCCGAGATTAGCAAGCCCAGCACGCTGACGGCCGACTTCCACGACTACGCCCAAGTCTTCATCAATGGCAAGTACATCGGCAAGATTGACCGCGTGAAGAACGAGAAGAGCCTCACGCTGCCCCCTGTGAAGAAGGACGACGAGCTGGAGATACTCGTGGAGGCCATGGGGCGCATCAACTTCGGACGCGCTATCAAGGACTTCAAAGGCATTGTGAGCGATGTGACCCTTCAGGCAGAGATTGACGGCGTAGAGACCACATGGAAGCCACGCGGATGGAGGCAGCTGGCACTGCCCGACACCTATGAGAAGGCCACCGATGCCTTTGTACACAACATCGACCACTCACAGCCCGACAAGGGCATGCGCCTTGGCACCCCACTCAAATGGAACACCGATGGCCTCGACCTCGTCACCAAGCGCGGCTACTACCGTGGTTACTTTATTATTAATAAGGTGGGCGATACGTTCCTGAACTTCGAGACATGGGGCAAGGGCCAGGTATGGGTGAATGGCCATGCCATGGGCCGCATTTGGTCGATAGGCCCGCAGCAGACGCTCTACGTGCCCGGCTGCTGGCTGAAGAAGGGACGGAACGAAATCATCGTACTCGACATCATCGGCCCCCGCGAGGCCGTTGTCTGGGGCCAGGCCGAGCCTGAGCTGAACAAGCTCCAACTGGAGAAGAGCAACAAGCACAACAACATCGGCGACAAGCCCGACCTCAACTCCGCCACGCCCGTCGCCTTCTCCGTAGGCGGTGGCTCAGCCACCGCAAAGCCCGGCAACGGCTGGCAGACCTTCAAGTTCAGCGCTCCCGCCAAGGGCCGCTACCTCGCCATCGAAGTGCTCTCCACACAGAAGGACGCCGACCGCGTGGCCATTGCTGAGCTTTATCTGCAGGGCACCGACGGCAAGCGCCTGAGCCGCGAACCGTGGAAGACGAAGTATGCCAGCTCGGAAGAGGAGAACGGCAACCACCTTGGCGACAAGGTCTTCGACTTGCAGGAGTCGACCTATTGGCAGACGGAGCGCAGTGCCACGGCACCCCACCTGCTGGTCGTCGACCTCGGCTCGGTGCAGAGCATCAGCGCCCTGGAGTACTTGCCACGTGCTGAGCAGGGAGCACCAGGAGCGGTCAAGAATTTCAAGGTCTACGTCTATTAATCGCTGCAGACAGACATAGTCTTTCCCCGTGCGGGATGCAGGAATGGGCACAGCCCCTTCTCCTGCATCCCGCACTTCATTTTTGCGGTGCGCGGCTGCTTCGTTCCCAGGCGAGCATGCGTGTCGTTTTTTGCCGTTTTATGAATCATTTTGATAAAATGATGGCCCCAAAAGATGCATTTCGTCAATAAAAAGGGCGAAAAATGATTTTTTTCCTTGTTTTTGTTTGGTGTTTTTTGATATTTGTATTATTTTTGCAAACTGTAACAATTCACGAATACGCGTACATTTAATATTTAAAAAGAAAGAAAAAAGGAAAATCATTATTAAACAAACAACAAAAAAACGAGAGAGATTTATGGAAAAAAGACTCATGACACTGCTGGCAGTGCTCTTCCTCGTGATAGGTGGAGCGTTTGCACAGACAAAAGTCAACGGTATTGTGATCTCGCAAGACGACGGGCAGCCTGTGATGGGCGTGTCGGTCCTCGTGGTGGGCACCAATACCGGTACTGTAACTGGTAGCGATGGTCGCTTCTCGCTGACTGTCCCTGCAGGTAAGAGCATGCTGCGTATTTCGTACGTGGGCATGGAAACGCTGGAGGTAAGTGCTCGTCCCAACATGCGCATCGTGCTGCGTAGCGGCGATACGAACCTCGACGAAATCGTGGTCACGGCCATGGGTATCAAGAAGAGCGAGAAAGCTCTTGGTTACTCAGCCCAGACGCTTGACAACGAGGAACTGACCGTTGGTAAGGTGACCGACGTCACCTCCGCTCTGGCCGGTAAGGTGGCTGGTGTGCAGATTAACTCCACTTCGAGCGACCCTGGACAGGCCAACTCGGTCATCATCCGTGGTATCAGTTCTATCAACGGTAGCAACCAGCCACTCTACGTTGTCGACGGTGTGCCCCTCCAGACGGCTACTTACCGTGCGCAGGAGCAGCAGAATGCCATTGGTGGTATCTCGAACATCAACCCTAACGACATCGAGTCGATGACGGTGCTGAAAGGTGCTGCCGCTACCGCCCTTTATGGTAGCCGCGCTGCCAACGGTGTCATCATCATCACCACGAAGAATGGCCAAAAGGGTGATGCCCGCAACTTCACCATCAGCTACGATGGTAGTGTGCAGTGGCGTAGCGTCTCCACGCTGCCCGACTTCCAAAACGAGTTCGGACAGGGTTGGAACGGCACGCAGACCTTCATTGAGAACGGCTCATGGGGACCTCGGTTCGACGGTTCCACGCAGGTCTATGGCCCCATCTGGAACCATCAGCAGCTCATCCACAAGTATGAGGCAGCCGAGAACAACATCAAGGACTTCTTCACCACGGGTCTGAGCACCAACCACAGCGTTGCTTTGAGCGGTATGAGCGACGACCAGAAGATGACCTACTATCTGAGCTATTCATACACCCACGACGATGGTATCATCCCCGAAGACAAAGACACCTACCAGCGTAACACCATCGCCTACCGTGGCAGCTATCAGGCTACCGACTGGTTCAAGCTCTCTTCGAGCGTTAACTTCACGACGAACAAAACCAACAGCGTGGGACAGTTCCAGGGTGTGTCGATGATTGATGGTCTCTTGGAGTTCCCCCGCGACATCTCTTTGGTCGACCGCCGTCACCTGAACACCGCCTTCGATACCCCTGAGGCATGGTACACTCCCTACGGTATCACCAACCCCTACTGGGCCATCGCCAACAACTATCAGCACAACGATGGTAAGCAGGTGTTTGGCAAGGTGCAGGCCGATATCAACCCGCTGAAGCAGCTCACGCTGACCTATCGCTTTGGCTTCGACTACACCGACTACGACCTCAAGTATGCCGAACCGCAGATTGCTCTTGACGATGCCCTCATCAACGAGGACTACGGTTACGCTCCCTCTGAAATGAACCAGAGCGGTTACGTCTTCTCGCGTTACAACCGTCAGTACGAGTTGAACAATGACTTCATGGCCAACTGGCAGGACAGGTATCTTGATGGCAAGCTCGACGTGAACGTCACCGCCGGTGTGAACATGACCGAGCGCTATTGGACCAACATGGTCGGACAGACTGAAGACCTCACCTTCTACACAGGCTTCTGGGATTTGAGCAATGGTGCCACGAAGAAAACATTGACCGAGAGCCAGACCAAGCGTCGCAACGTGGGTCTCTTCGGCGACATCTCGCTGGGTTGGGACAACATGGTTTATTTGGACCTCACCGCCCGTAACGACTGGTCGAGCACACTGCCTCTTGAGAAAAACCACTATTTCTATCCCGGTGCCACGCTGAGCTGGATTTTCACCGAGCTGCTGGAGAAGAACGACATTCTCGACTTTGGTAAGGTGCGCTTAGCCTACGGTAAGACTGGTAACGATGCTGGTGCTTACCTCATCTATCCCAGCTATGTCCAAGGTTATTCCGATGGTTACTATGGTGGAGATTTGACCCTCTTCCCCTTCAATGGTGTCAACGCATTCCAGGCATCGGCCACCGCTGGTAGCTCCAGCCTGAAGCCTGAGATGACCACCGAGTTTGAGATTGGTCTGAACCTGGCTCTGCTGAAGAACCGCATCAACATCGACTTCTCTTACTATAACCGTAACACCGACGACCAAATCTTCACCCTGCCCGTCGACCCCGCTACGGGTTACAACTGGATGGTGACCAACTTTGGTAAGGTGAACAACAAGGGCTTCGAGTTGCTCATCAACACGACGCCCGTGCGTACGAAGGACTTCCGTTGGGATTTGGGCTTCAACTTCTCTAAGAACAAGAACAAGGTTGTCTCCATGCCTTCAAGCCTCGAAGGTGGCATGGTGAACATCAACTCGTTCTCGGCTGGCGACGACGCCGTCTATATGCGCGCTGTAGAGGGCCTGCCCATGGGTGAGCTGTTCACCTATCTGCCCCAGTACACCGACGACGGCAAGATGATTGTCGGTGCCAGCGGACAGCCCCTGCTCACCGACGACGTGCAGGACACTGGCAAGAATGTGAATCCCGACTGGACGGGTGGCTTGACCACGGCTCTCTCGTGGAAGGGCATCTCGCTGAGCGCAGCCCTCGACATCCGCAAGGGTGGCTACATGTTCTCACGCACAAAGAACCTGATGCAGTTCACCGGTAACGGCTATATCACCACCTACAACGACCGCAACCCGTTTGTGATTCCCAACTCGGTGTATGCCGACGGCACGGAGAACAACTCTCCTATCTATTTGAATAATCAAAGCTATCAGGACTGGTACAACAAGTATGGTGCTGGCGAAGGTGGCGAGTTCTATCTGCTCAACCGTTCTTTCGTGAAGCTGCGCAACATCACGCTGGCCTACAGCTTGCCACGCTCGCTGGTGAGCAAGCTCTACCTGAGCGAAATCACCGTCTCGGCCTTCTGCAACAACGTGTTCACTTGGACGCACAAGGGCAACCGCTACATCGACCCAGAGACCAGTTCGTATGGTAACGACCTCTCTGGTCTCTTCGGCGAACTCTACTCCAACCCCAGCTGCCGCACGTTTGGCTTCAACCTTGGTGTCAAATTCTAAACTGAAGGAGGAAACAACATGAAAAAAATAGCAATCATATCCACCCTTGTCCTGGGCCTTGCCGCAACTTCTTGCGACAGCTATTTGGACATCAACAATAACCCCAACTCACCGGCTGAGGAGAACATGACAACCGACATCATGTTCCCTGCTGCCGAGATGAACATTGCTGGTACCTACGGCGACTTCTACCGCATCACTGGCGGATACTTCGCACAGTACTATGCCCATGCTTTTGGCACGTCGAACTATTTGGACTATAGCCAGTTCAGAATGTCAGCCACGCGCTCCAGCTCTGCTTATAGGCAGCTGAGTCAGCGCGGGTTGAAGAATCTGAAGACCATTTGTGACCTTGCTGAGCAGGACGAGGAGTGGGGAACCTTCCTTGCTGCTAAGACGCTGCGCGCCCTCACCTATGGGATGTTGGTTGACGCTTACGGTGAGATTCCTTATACTGAAGCACTCGACATCAGCAATCCCACACCGAAGTATGACAAAGGTGAGGACATCTATGCCGGTGTGCTCGCTGAACTTGACGAAGCCCTGAGCAAGGTGAATGCCAACGACCCCGTGGCCACCAATTTCCTGCTGCCAGGCCAGAACGCCAGTGCATGGATTCAGCTGGCCAATGCCGTGAAGCTGAAGATGCTGACCCGCGAGAGCGGTGTCGTCGACGTGAAGCCACAGTTGGATGCACTTGTCAGCCAGAACAACTTCCCCACTAGCGACATCGCCTGGGAAGGCTGCTGGAATGACGAGAGCGGTGCTCTCAGCCCCTTCTATGCTGAGGAATTTGCCACCAGCTGGGGTTCGACCCAAATCAACTGTATCGCCAACGTGGCTATTATCAACACCCTGCTGCAGAAGGACGGCAATGGCGATGTGGTCTATCAGGACGGTCGTCTGCCTGCCATGTTCGAGACCAATGGCTCGGGTGAGTACACTGGCGGTATCTCTGGTTCGAACTTCTCCACCTCCGATAACTACAAGTCAAACTACTGGTGCCGTCCCGTAGCCAGCTTCGACATGCCTGTCTACCTCATCACCGTATCCGAGATTGAGTTCTTCCTGGCCGAATACTATGCCAAGGCTGGCAATAGCGCCCAAGCCCAAGCCCATTACGAGGCTGCCATCGCCGCCAACTTCGACACCTATGGCGTTAGTGGTGCCGCCGCTGCCATTGCACAGTTCCCCTACGACCATGCTAACTACAAGAAGAGCATTGGCGTTGCCAAGTGGATTGCTTTGGCTGGCATCAACACCTTCGAGGGCTGGTGCGAGGCTCGCCGCCTCGACTATCCCGCCTTCGGCAGCGTCACTGGTAGCCAGATGTACGACGAGAACCTCGATTCTTCCTACAAGCCCCAGCTCTATGTTCCCGGCACGTTCTACACCCCCATCAAGGTGTTCGACAAACTGGGCAACAACAAGCTGCTTGAGCGCTGGATTTATCCTGAGAGCTCTTCTTCTCGCAACAGCAATTCCCCCGAATTCCCCGGCTATGACCAGCCTGTGTTCTGGGGTAAGTAATTCGCACATTGATAACAGATTATTGTAATAAGATTCGGATATGAAAAAGAACATATTATTTGCATCTCTGCTCGCATTGGCAGCACCTACTGTCCTGACCAGTTGCAGCGACGATGAGACCGAAGGTCTGAGCCGCTTCACCTACTATGCCATATTGGAAATGAACGGCGCCGCCAACTATGCCACGCCTTTAGGCCAGCCGTTTGTTGACCCAGGATGCGTAGCCACTATGGGTGGCGAGGATGTGTCCGACCAAATCGTGACAACTGGCACGGTGGACACCAACAAGCTCGGATTCTATAACGTGAACTACACCGTGACCAATCCCGATGGTTTCTCGGCTTCGGCTACCCGCAAGGTGGCAGTTGTCAACAAAAACGGCTTAGCCAGCATTTATTTCGGTGAGAGCGAGTTTGGCTCACGCCATTATTTCGGCGCTCCCATCGTCATCACCGACAACGGCGACGGCACCTACACCATCAACGACCTTGCTGGCGGCTTCTATAGCTACGGGCGCTATCCTGGCTATGATGCCTATGGCTACGACTTCTTCTTGGAGGCTACCTTGAAGCTCAACGCCGACAACACCATTGAGGTGGTGGAGCAGGGCAAATGGTACTGGGGCGACCCGTTTGAAGACATCAAGGCTGCCTACGACCCTGCCACTGGCACCATCACGTTCGACATGGACTTTGGCTCGGCTACACGGTTCTACGTAACGTTAACAAAATAAATAGGAAAAAAACAACACTATGAAGAAAGTAATATATTTTGCAGCTCTCCTCGTCGGAATGTCCTTCGCTTCGTGTGAAAAGGAAGACGTTGAGAATACCGCCACCGTCAGCATGGCCGGTCAGTGGTATGTGGATATTGATGCTGTCGATGAAGGTGGCAGCCCCATCGCAGGTGGTGAGCATTATTTCGGTTGGGACGAGGAGCGGATGCTGCTGCTTACTTACAACACTGCCGACAACAAAGCCACTGAGATGATCGTCGATGACATCGGCAATTTCGATGTGGCATCCTATTATGGAAACCAAGGTTATCCCAACTATTCACTGAAGAGCAAGGTTAGCATCAATTTGGATAACTTGACGTTCTCTTCGTCGGGTGCACAGAATCTTTCGGCTGTCAATGGATATAATTCGGCTTTGTATGCCATCACCATCGAGGACGGTAAGATCCTTAAGGGTGCCGGCCGCCAGAACAATGGTTCGCCCGCCGACAGCATCGTGTTCTACGTTCGCTATGCCAACGACCCCTGGTATCCCGATGACGGCTATGCCAAGTACAAGGTGAGCGGCATCCGCTACAGCGGACTGGCCGAGAACGACTAAGCACATAGTCTATTGGAGTGTGCTTCATCTCCTCCATCAGCTGGCGACATCCTTTTCCAAGGGTGTCGCCAGTTTTGCTTCTTTTAGTAATATTGAGTCCACTTGGAAAAGTCCACAGCCAACCAATACAATGCGGAGCGGCTCTGTTGGATTTTGAAATAAAGGTAAAAACAAGAAAAACAGGAAAAAGCCTTGCAGGGGCGGGGTGAGCGGCGGTGACACCTCGATGAGATGTGTATAAAGCGGTTCAAAGGGAGGGGGAAGGATTAAACATTCATTAGCAAAATAAACAAAAAATTGTTAAGGCGGAAGGCGTTTCAAAACAGCCGAAGGCCTTCAAAACTCGCTTGTTTTCCACAAAAAAATATTTGGCCGAAAATTTGCGAATTTTGAGGGGTTTATGTAAGCCGCTGGCTTTCAGTCGCATAGGCTCGATTTGACTCAAAAAAGCCATGGGCGGCTCAAAAAAGTCAACGCCGAAAAAAAAATTGGCGTTGCCGTTTTCTTTTTTGGCGTTCTCGCAGAAACGAAAAATGGCCTAAAAATGGGAAAATATCTTGCACAAAACCTACGTGGTTGTGCAAAAAACGTGTCGTCAGTCGATTTTTCGTCATCGTTCGCCTTGCTCAAACAGCCTAAAGTGTGCATTGTTTTGTTCTAGAATGAAAATTTTTTTTGTAAGAATTCAGGAATGTCCTTTTCACATCCTTTTGCACTTCCCTTGTAGACTACGTCGTCTGTTTTTCACAAAATGATTATCCGCAATCAACCGATAGCGCCCCGAAGGGGCGTTCCTTCGGTTGTAAGAGCGACCAGAGGTCGAGTGCAGACTACCTATCGGGTACATGCGGATAATCATTAAAGAAGCAGCTCGATATTTTTCATCCGTGCAGGTTGTTTTTTGGGGCAAAGATTTTGGTGGTTTCCTTAAAAACAATTACCTTTGCATCGTGGGATTTCCGTGACGGAATTTCCGTGACGGAATTTCCGTGATAAAACTGTCAATAATTATAATGACCATGGCAAAGAAAAAGAAGGCGACACTAAAGAATCCTTTTGTCTATCAGGGATTTGTCAGTCCAGAATATTTCTGCGACCGAACCGTTGAGACAGAAGAATTGATGGCAAATCTGCAAAATGGTAGGAATACCGTGCTCATTTCTCCGCGCAGAATAGGCAAGACAGGACTTATTTTGAACACGTTCTATCGTCTTGAACATTCTGAAAAGGAGGCTGTCTGCATCTATTTAGACATTATGCCTACCAAAAAACAGCACGATTTTGTGCAGTTGTTGGGTACCGCTATCGCCCGACAGGTGTTGTCGCGCGAGAAACAGGCCCTGCAACGGCTGCTGGCCTTCTTTGGTTCGTGGCGCCCCGTGTTCAGTTCCGACCCGCTGACGGGCCAGCCAACGGTGACAGTGAGCATCGAACCGAATCAGAGTGAACTGACACTAAAGACCATCTTCGACTATTTGGCCCAGAGCAAACATGAGATTTACATCGCCATCGACGAGTTCCAACAAATCACCAGATACCCTGAAACAGGTTTGGAGGCTTTGTTGCGCTCCTATGTCCAATTTGTGCCCAATGCGCATTTCGTGTTTTCAGGCAGCAAACGCCATTTGATGGCACAGATATTCTCCTCGCCCGATCGTCCCTTCTATCAGAGCACGGTGTCAATGGGTCTGCTCCCCCTGCATGAGGAAATCTATTATGATTTTGCCCGCCGTTTCTTCGAGGCAAACAATGGCAGTCTTGCCCAAGACGTATTCCATGATATTTACGGACGACTTAGTGGGGTGACAAGGAGCATCCAATTGGTACTCAACCGCCTATACGAGACAGAGAAGAATGTTGACAGCATAGCGCAGGTCAACGATACGATACTGCACATTGTCAACAGCAGCTCGATGCAATATGAGGGGCTGACATCTTTTCTTACCGACAATCAGCTTTCATTGTTGAAGGCAATAGCCAGAGAGCGGCAAGTGCTTAGTCCACAAAGCAACGTCTTCATCAAGCAACATGGCTTGTCGAGTGCCAGTAGTGTGAAAACGGCCCTCGACCTGCTACTCGACAAAGAACTGGTGGAGCACACCCCAACGGGCTATATGGTGAGTGACTATTTCTTTGGTTTGTGGCTTAATCGCCATTATTTTTGATACTTTCATTGCCCATTTCACTTTTTCTTCGTAATTTTGCAGCCCCGAAACGAAGATAAACGATATAGAGAAAGACATGATGACGTTATTGCCCGTATGGGCTTGGATTGTTTTCTATGTGCTGGTGGTGTTGATGTTGGTTGCCGACCTGAAGATGTTTGCTCACAAAGGCGAGCACGAGGTGAACATCAGCGAGGCATTGAAGATGACGTGTGTGTGGATAGCCGTGTCGATGGTGTTCTGTGCGGGCATCTACTTCTTCTATCCTGTGGCATCCCACGAGAAGGCGATGGAGTTCTTGGCCGGTTATCTGATTGAGAAGTCGTTGTCGATGGACAATCTCTTCGTCTTCCTGATGCTTTTTTCCTATTTTGGCGTCGAGCGCAAGTATCAGCACGAGGTGCTCTTCTGGGGCATCTTTGGCGCGTTGGTGTTGCGCAGCGTGTTCATCTTTGCCGGTGCCGCCGTGGTGGAGCGCTTCGAGTGGGTGCTGGGGCTCTTTGGCTTGTTTCTGCTCTACACCGGCAGCAAGATGTTCACCCACAACGACGAGATGCAGGGCGACCCCAGCAACAACTTCATCGTGCGGCTCTTCAAGCGCTTCTTCCCCGTCACCAACCAAATGCATGGCGACAAGTTCTTTGTGAAGGAGTTGAGGAGTAAGGAGTTGGGGAGTAAATCCTTTCGGTGGGTGGCCACGCCGCTCTTTATCGCCCTTATTGTCATCGAGACCAGCGATGTGGCCTTCGCCGTCGACAGCATCCCGGCAGTGTTCAGCGTCAGCCGCGACCCCTTCATCGTGCTCACCTCCAACATCTTTGCCATCCTGGGTCTGCGTGCCCTCTACTTCGCTTTGGCCGCCATCGCCAAGTATTTCTCCTATCTGAAGTACGGCCTGGGCATCATCCTCATCTTCGTGGGTGTGAAGATGCTGCTGGCCATGAACGAGTATATCAACAAGCTGGGCGAGCTGGTGGGCCTACATCTGAATATGCAGCACTACGAGATTCCCACGCCCGTGTCGCTGGCCATCATCTTTGGCGTGCTGTTGCTGTCGATGGGCCTTTCGGTGGTGGTGACGAGGTGCAAGAAATAGCCGCACCTATGCCCCGCGATGATTTGGAGTTCCAAATGATGGCGGGGCGTTGCTTTTTTTTCTCTCCCTGCATGATGGTGCTTGATGAAAATGGGCCTGTAATCTTCAAATAGCGGCCGTGGCGATAAAAAAAACGAAGAAATCATTTGCTTTGCCCATGTTTTATTCGTAATTTTGCAGTCGATATGATGACCGTGCTTATGCAGAAGCCCCTGATTGGCGACCCCACGATGATCTTCTTCGTGGTGTTGCTCATCATTCTGTTGGCTCCCATCATCATGGGCAAGCTGCGCATCCCCCACATCATCGGCATGGTGCTGGCGGGCGTGCTGGTGGGTCCCTACGGGCTGAATGTGATTGAGCGTGGCTCGTCGTTCGAGATTTTTGGGCAGGTAGGTCTCTACTACATCATGTTCCTGGCTGGGCTCGAGATGGACATGGAGAGCGTGCGCAAGAGCACCCGCCGCTATCTGTTCTTCGGCATGCTCACCTGCTTTGTGCCTTTGCTGCTGACGTATGTCATGTCGGTCACGGTGCTCCACTACTCGCTCGCCACGTCGTTCCTGCTGGGCTGTATCATGGCTTCCAACACGCTCATCGCCTATCCCATCGTGGGTCGTTATGGCTTGAGCCGCCATCCGTCGGTGGGTCTGAGTGTGGGGTCGTCGATGATTTCGCTCTTCATGGCCCTGGTGATGCTGGCTGCGCTGGTGCAGTCGTTTTCGTCGGCTGGCCAGCCCTCTGCCGCCGTGGGTTCCAGCATTGTGGTGCAATGGCTGTGGGCCGCCCTCCTCTTCCTGCTCAAGCTGGTGGGCTATGTTGCCGGTTCGTTGCTGCTCATCCCTCGGCTCACCCGCTTTTTCCTGCGCCGCTACAGCGACTCGGTGATGCAGTACATCTTCGTGCTCTCGGTGATGTTCCTCAGTGCTGCCCTCACCAACCTCATTGGGCTGGAGGGCATCTTTGGCGCCTTCTTCTCTGGATTGATTCTCAACCGCTACATCCCCAAGGTGTCGCCGCTGATGAACCGCATCGAGTTCATTGGCAATGCCATCTTCATCCCCTATTTCCTCATTGGCGTGGGCATGCTCATCAATGTGCGCACGATGCTGCAGGGCGGCGAGGTGCTGTGGATAGTGCTGCTCATCGCCTTCATCGGCACCTTTGGCAAGGCAGTGGCCGCCTATGTGGCCAGTATGCTTTTCCGTCTGCCCCAGCGCGACGGCAACATGATGTTCGGCCTCACCTCGGCCCATGCCGCCGGTGCCATCGCCATGGTGATGGTGGGCATGCGCCTGCAGATTGTGAACGACGACATGCTCAATGGCGTGGTGATGATGATTCTTGTCACCTGCGTCGTCTCCACGCTGGTTACTGAGCGTGCTGCCCAGCAAATCACCATGAGCGAGATACGGACAAGAGACGCCGCCCATGCCGTTGCCAGCCGACATGGGGCGAGCACCCCCACCGACAAGACCAACGTGCCCCTCGCAGAGGTCGGCAACGTCGATTTGCACTCGTTGTCGAAGCCCAAGATTCTCATCTGCGTGAAATACCCCGACATCGCCCCGCAGCTGCTCAGCATGTCGATGATGATGCTCACGCGGAAGCGCAGCAGCATGGTGGCGCTCAACGTGGTCTACGACGATGAGCACAGCACCGCCGGGCGCCAGCAAGGGCTGCGCCTGCTGGAGCAGCTGCAGCAGCAGGCCGCGTCGGCCGAGGTGGAGCTGCAGACGCAGGTGCGCCTGGCCTCGAACATTGCCAATGGCATCAAGCATGCCTTCCGCGAGTATGCCTGCTCCGAGATTGTGATGGGCATGCACGTGCATACCGACCGCACCACCAAGTTCTGGGGCGAGTTCATACAGAGCCTCTACAACGGTCTGAACCGCCAGATCATCCTCACCCGCTTTGTGCAGCCGCTCAACACGCTGCGCCGCATAGAGGTGGCCGTGCCCTCGCGGGCTGAGTTCGAGCCGGGCTTCAACCGATGGCTGGAGCGCCTCTGCTGCTTTGCCGGACAGCTCGACTGTCGCTTGGAGTTCCACGGCCGACAGGAGTCGCTCGACCTCATCGGCAGTTATATACGCACACGCCACAGCAGCGTGCGCGCCGGCTTCATTCCCATGTCGCACTGGAACGAGCTGCCACAGCTGGCAGAGCACATTGCCGACGACCATCTGTTCGTCGTGGTCACCGCCCGCAAGGGCACCATCTCCTACAAGAATGCGCTGGAGCGCCTGCCCGACGAGTTGCAGCGCCACTTCAGCGGCAAGAACCTGATGATTGTCTTCCCCGACCAGTATGGCGCCGACACCAAGGACGACCACATGAGCTTCACCGAGGCACAGCACCACGAGTCCACCAGCCTCTACGATGCCATCATGCGCTTCATCCATTTTCATCCTTCACGTTAATCCCCATTCACCCATGATAGACGCAAAAGGTATCACCAAGAGCTTCGGCTCGCTTCAAGTGCTGAAGGGCATCGACCTGCACATCGACAAAGGCGAGGTGGTGAGCATCGTTGGCCCCAGCGGTGCCGGCAAGACCACCCTGCTGCAAATCATCGGCACCCTCGACCGCCCCGACAGCGGTTCTGTATGTGTCGATAACATCGACACCACCACCCTGTCGCAGCGGGCGCTCAGCGACTTCCGCAACCGCCACCTGGGCTTTGTGTTCCAGTTCCACCAGCTGCTGCCCGAGTTCACGGCCATCGAGAACATCATGATTCCCGCCTTCATTGGTGGTGAGTCGCGTGCCAAGGCCGAGGCACGTGCCAAGGAGCTGCTGCAGTTCATGGGCCTGGCCGACCGCGCCAGCCACAAGCCCGCTGAGCTGAGTGGCGGCGAGAAGCAGCGCATCGCCGTGGCGCGTGCCCTGGTGAACAACCCCGCCGTGGTATTGGCCGACGAGCCCTCAGGCTCGCTCGACACCCACAACAAGCAGGAACTCCACCAACTGTTCTTCGACCTGCGCCAGCGCTTCGGACAGACCTTCGTCATCGTCACCCACGACGAGCAACTGGCCACCCTCACCGACCGCACCATCCACATGCGCGACGGCCTCCTCGAAATCCCTACTCAACCTACCGAACCTACCGAACCTACCCCACCTACTTTACCTACTTTACCTACTTCACCTACCTCACCTACCACCCCATGATTCATCTCGGAGACTACAACACTTTAACCATCGACCACGTTGCCGACCAGGGCCTCTACCTCACCGGCGACGAGAAGACTGGCGACATCCTGCTGCCCCAACGCTACGTCACCCCGCAGATGCAGGTGGGCGACGCGGTGGAGGTGTTCGTCTATCTCGACCAGCAGGAGCGCATCATCGCCACCACCGAGCAACCACTGGCCCGCGTGGGGCAGTTTGCTTTCCTGCAAGTGGCTTGGACCAACCAGTATGGCGCCTTCCTCCACTGGGGACTGTTGAAGGATCTCTTCTGTCCCTTCCGCGAGCAGAAGCAGCGCATGCAGCGTGGCAAGGGCTACATCGTCTATGTAAAGGAAGACGAGGCCACACATCGACTGATGGCCACCGCCAAGGTGGAAAAATACCTTGAACCTGCCAGTCCATACGATAACGACAGAACTATAGAAGCCCCTTCGGGGGCCGGAGGGGGAACCTTGACGGGCACTAAGCATGGCCAACCCTGCGACTGCCTCGTTTGGCAGAAGACCGACCTGGGCTTCAAGGCCATCGTAGACAATCGCTATCAGGGCCAGCTCTACGACAACCAAATCTTCCAGCCACTGCGCACCGGCGACCGCTTAACCGCCTATATCGACCACGTGAGAGAGGACGGGAAGATCGACCTGACGCTGCAGCCCACCGGCCACCGCCAGACCCTCGACTTCGCACAGGTGCTGCTGCGCTATCTGCACGAGAACGACGGGCGCTGCAACCTGGGCGACCACTCGCCGGCAGAAATCATCGCCGACCGATTCCAGGTGTCGAAGAAAACGTTCAAGCGCGCCATCGGCGACCTCTACCGCCGTAGGCTCATCGTCATCACCGACGATGGCATCCGCCTTTCTGACAATACTATGTAAATACGCCCTTATGATCGATCGAGAAACACGACAACAAATCATCGCACTCGTGAAGCGCGAGGTGGTGCCCGCCATCGGCTGCACAGAGCCTATGTGCGTGGCGCTCTGCACCGCACGCGCCACCGAGCTATTGGGCTGTAGGCCAGCGCACATCACCGCTCTGCTGAGTGCCAACATCCTGAAGAACGCCATGGGCGTGGGCATCCCCGGCACGGGCATGGTGGGACTGCCCATCGCCATCGCCCTCGGAGCCATCATCGGCAAGAGCGAGTACCAGCTGGAGGTGCTGAAAGACCTCACGCCCGAAGCACTCGAGCAGGGCAAGCAATTCATCAACGAGCAGCGCATCGACATCCAACTGAAGCAGGGCATCAGCGAGAAACTCTATGTAGAGGTCATCGCCGAGGCCAACGGCCAACGGAAAACCGCCATCATCGCCGGCAGCCACACCCACTTTCTATCCAACGGGGAGCGTGGTCGCTCTTCTCAGCAGCAGAGCGATGGCGATGCTCCTTCTGAACGGGAGGAAGATGGAGTGAACCTCTCCTTTCGCTTGGTCTACGACTTTGCCACCACTGCGCCGCTCGACGAGATTCGATTCATCGAGGCGACGCGCACCTACAACATGAATGCGGCACGCGAAGCCCTGAAAGGCAACTACGGCCACAACCTGGGCAAAACCATCGACCGTCCGCTCTCAAAGGGCATTTTTGGCAACAGCATCTTCTGCCACATCATCGCACGCACGGCATCGGCCTGCGACGCCCGCATGGGCGGTGCCATGATCCCGGTGATGAGCAATTCTGGAAGCGGCAACCAGGGCATCTGTGCCACCAACCCCGTGTGCGTCTATGCCAAGGAGAACGAGAATACCGAGGAGGAACTCATACGCGCGCTGATGCTCAGCCACCTCACAGCCATCTACATCAAAGAGTCGCTGGGCACGCTCTCGGCGCTCTGCGGCTGCGTGGTGGCATCCATAGGCAGCAGCGTGGGCATCACCTATCTCATGGGAGGCGACTACGGCCGCATCTGCGCGTCGGTCAAGAACATGGTGGCCAACCTCACCGGCATGATCTGCGACGGGGCCAAACCATCGTGCTCGCTCAAAATCACCAGCGGCGTCAGCACCGCCG
>JAEEGG010009232.1_pt1 | contig 22168 bp, 16 predicted proteins | sample 9134161 | NCBI WGS metagenome assembly JAEEGG01 (sample SAMN16246543, study PRJNA631951) | gut metagenome | biome: gut microbiome; feature: rumen; material: CR-attached | host: Bos | place: Iran: Karaj | collected 2018-10
GACCGGAGGCCGAGGTCAAGGCTTCTCTCGAGAAGCTTGGTTACACCGGCAATCAGATTTCCGTAGTTGATGCTCCGGATCCTGTGGCTATGGATGAACATCCTGTCATGGTGGTCAAGAAGAAGCAACATTCTGGCTTGGTGACTTGCGTTGCCTTGCAGAAGAAAGGTCTTGTGGACGCTTCCGTCAGTGCCGGTAACTCTGGCGCAATGATGGCTAGCTGCCTCATGATACTCGGTAAGACTTGCGACGAGTTCTCCCGTCCGCCTATCGGGGTTGCACTTCCGACAAAGGATCGCCGCATTGTGTTGGTCGATGGCGGTGCAAATGTTGATGAACGCGCTTCCACTCTCGTTGACTTTGCCATTGCAGGTTCTGCTTTCGCCGAAGCTTACCTCGGAATCGAAAATCCGAAGGTTGGCCTCTTGAACATGGGCGAAGAAGAACACAAGGGTCCGGCGGTTCTCCAGGAAACATACCAGCTCCTCAAGTCCGCTCCGGTTAACTTTATGGGTAACATCGAAGGTCGTGACCTCATTGCAGGTAAGGCCGACGTTGTTGCGACTTCTGGCTATACGGGTAACGTTGTGCTCAAGCTTCTGGAAGGCTTCTTCGAAATGCACCAGGAAATGTTCGGCACAATCAACACTCCGGCTGGCAAGCGTTTCTCCGAAATGTGGGACTATCGCGCTACGGGTGGCGCCTTGTTGCTTGGCCTCAATGGTATTGGCATCATCGCTCATGGCCGTTCCGACGCTCTCGCTATCGAAAAGGCTGTTGAAGTGGCTGCCAAGTATGCCGAAGCCGACGTTGCCAATAAGGTCAACGCTCGCCTCGCTGCAATCAAGTCCGAGGAAGCTCCTAAAGCATAGCTTTTGTCTGCATTAAGACTTTAGTTGCAATTAGACGGATCTAGTGAACGCTAGGTCCGTTTTTTTTAGACGAGAGAACGGACCTTCGGTCCTACAGACGAGAGAGTAGAGATTTAGCACTGTCATCCTGAACGTAGTGAAGGATCCAGTAAAGGTATGGGGGATTTAGGGTGCTTAAAAGCTTACGTGCATTCCGATACCCGCTTGTGGGTAGAGAACATCTATTAATGGAGCTATGAAAATTTGTGCGGTTTGCTTTCGCTTTTTATAGCGATCGTATTGTTGTTCTAGTTGTTCTAGTTTGCGAGTGTGTGCTTTTGATGCAAAGATATCGTAAATACCGTAAATCATCAATGGAATACCAATGACTGCTAAAGGAACGATGATTGCGGCTCCGTTAAATCCTTCTTTGCTCTTAAAAGTTATTGCATTATAGAAAGCTATACCTCCTATAAAGGTCAATCCGCCTCCAAAACCTAGTGCTAGGCTTCCTCCCACTGAAGATATTTCGTTTTTTTCTTCAGCAATCAGTCTTTCATATATTGTTGTTGAATCTGTAAGTAGGTCAATTTTACGTTCATCAAAATTTGCAGCGAAGGTATTCCCTAGTAAAAGGAAAATGATTAGTAGCAATTGTCTCAAATAAAACAAAATCAGTAACCTCAAAAAGTCTCGTACAAATTTTAGAAAAAAATATTTTCTTGAAAATTGAATACCCTAACCCCTAACCACTGTCTACTTCTAACTTCCTACTTCCTACTAATTTATTATCTTGATAACGAAAGAAACTTGCTTTGGACGAACCGTCTGGCACCGGTGGTGTGACGGCTATTCTAAGCTTAAATCATTTGTATTCACCCATGACACTTAATGTCATACAGGAGGTCAATTTATAATGCCTACGAAGTCTATTGTGACTGGCGCATCTCGCGGTATCGGTCTTGCCATTGCAAGAGAACTCGCTGCTCGTGGTTCTGACGTTGTTCTTATTTCCCGCGGCGGCTGCCCGGAACAGGCAGAAGCTATCGCCAAGGAATTCGGTGTCAAGACGTTCACGTTCGCATGCGACGTGAGCAATTCCGAATCTGTGAAGGACGCTTTCAAACAAGCTATCGACGCACTGGGTGGCGTGGACTGCCTCGTGAACAACGCTGGCATCACCCGTGACGGTCTCGTACTTCGCATGAAGGACGAAGATTTCGATAACGTTATCGCAACGGACCTCCGCTCGACGTTCCTTTGCACCAGAGCCGTCCTCAGGACGATGATGGGCGCCCGCAAAGGCAGCATCGTGAATATCGCAAGCTTGAACGGTATCAGAACTCAGGCAGGTCAGGCTAACTACGCCGCTGCTAAGGCTGGTGTGATCGGCATGACTAAGTCCAACTCCATGGAATTCGGTTCTCGCGGCATTACGGTGAACGCTGTCGCTCCGGGATTCATCGATACGGACATGACCGCCGCCATGAGTGAAGAAACTCGTGCAAAATATGCCGCCCAGATTCCGCTTGGCCGCCTCGGTCAGCCGGAAGATGTTGCCAAGGCAGTCGCATTTTTGGCTTCCGACGATGCCAAATACATTACCGGACAGGTAATTGGTGTCGATGGGGGCTTGAACGCTTAAAAACATTTTATTAAATTTGGACAAAACTTTTTCCCATGGAGAAAAAAATGAACGAAGAAATTTTCAAGAAGGTCACGGACGTGATCGTTGCTAAGTTGGAAGTCAAGGCTGAAGATGTCAAGCCCGAATCTGAATTCGGTAATGACCTCGGTGCTGACTCCCTGGACCGTGTTGAACTCGTGATGGCCCTCGAAGACGAATTCGATGTCGAAATCCTCGATTCCGACGCTGAAAAGTTCCAGAAGGTTTCTGACGTTGTTGCTTTCCTCGAAGCACACAAGAAGTAATCTAGTTTTACTTTAGCCCGCATCCGTTGGGCAAAGAAAGAGCTTTGGGTCCCCGGTTCCGCCGGGGATTCTTTTTTTAGTCATTAGTAGTTAGTCAGTAGTCATTAGTTGCTTGTTGTTCGTTCTTAGTTGTTGCTAATAACCATTGACCAATGACTAATAACCAAATACTACATTTCATCTTGCATTTTAAACTATTAAGGAGATTCTGTTGGAAGAACAAAACCTGCTCCACAAGATTCTAAAACTCTGGTTTCGCCAGAAGTCCGGTGACGGGCTTGAGGCTAAGCTTGGGTACAGATTCCGCGATCCAGAACTGCTGGCTCATGCACTCGTCCACCGCTCGTTCCTTGTTGGCAAGGATGTCCCGTACGCAAGCAACAACGAGCGCCTGGAGTTCCTCGGCGATTCCGTCCTCAACATGCTTACGACGGAATTCCTGTACAGAACTTATCCGAGCGATCCGGAGGGCGAACTCTCCAAGCGCAAGAGCGCGATTGTCTCGGGACACGCCTGCGCCCAGTCGTCCAAGGAATGGGATTTGAGCGAATATGTGAAAATCGGAAAGTCCGAAGCCAAGATGGGCGGTCGCGGCAAGGAAAGCATTCTCGCTGATGCCTATGAAGCTGTGCTTGGCGCCGTCTATCTCGATGGCGGCCTCGAAGAAGTCCGTGCCATTTTGAATAAGTTCCATTTCCCGCGCGTGCAAGAAATCATCAGCGCAACCGACTTCGTGAACTACAAGAGCGAACTTCTGGAATTCTGTCAGGGCAAATTGCGCTGCTCTCCGGAATACGTGATTGTTGGCGAAGAAGGTCCGGAACACCAGAAAGTGTTTACTGTCGAAGTGGTCGTGAACGGCAAATCGTATGCCCGCGGTCAAGGCCCGAACAAGAAGAAGGCGGAACAGGAAGCCTCCCGTTTGTCGCTTGAAACGCTCAAGGCCGAAGCCGCCGAAGCCGATGCTAAAAAAGCCGCTGCCCCCAAAGTCAAACAACCCGCGCATCATATCGGATTGCCGTGATTTAGACGAAAGAACGCCCGCTGGGGCGGGCTTTAGACGAGAGACGAAAGAAATGAAGAATGAAATCTGAAGAATTAAAAATTCATTATTCATTTTTAATTTTTAAAACCTCACACCTCAAAGTGCCGAAGGCCCGACCTCAATGCGAAGCGCGCTCAACGCCCGCTACTCCTACAGTACTTCCTACAGCTTACGCACTATTCTATCGTCTTTCGTCTTTTGTCTTTCGTCTAACCTTTCTATCTTATCCTTCATGAAAACTTTCTCCCTCCGTAATTTACTTGCCGTCCCGATGGCGGCCGCTCTCGCTTTTGCTCTTGTCGCCTGCAATGAATCCGGCGATTCCAAATCCGGCCAGGCCGCGAAGTCTAAAAAAGGCACCGCCGTTTCCGAAGCGGATTGCCCGATTCTCCCGCTTGATTCTACAGCGACCGGCGAGTTCGACCCGATTGCCTCCAAGGAAGCCCGCGCTTGCGGCTCTATCACGCTTTGGGGCTCCGCCATGCCGAAGTCTTTCAACATGTGGGAAGACTACAACAGCTTCTCCGCCGAACTCATGAACATGATGTTCGAACCGCTCGTGAGCCTGCATACCACCGAAGACCGTGAAGTCGGTATCCTCGCGGACAAGTGGGAAGTCTCCGAAGACGGTAAGACGTTCACCTTTCATGTGGACCCGCGCGCCAAGTGGAGCGATGGCAAGGCGATTACCGCCGAAGACGTCCAGTTCTACTACGATGTCATCATGGACGAAAAGAATCTCACGCCGATTTTCAAGGTGGGGCTCAGCCGCTTTGAACGCCCGGAAGTCGTCGATAGCTTGACCGTTCGCATGACAGCCAAGGAATCGCACTGGGGCAACTTCTGGGAAGCCGCCGGCATGCTCGCATTCCCGAAGCACGTGTGGGGAGGCAAGGACTTCAACAAGATTCGTTACGAATTCCCGGTCGTCTCTGGTCCGTACATCATCAAGACGTTTCGCGAAGACCGCTTTGTCGAACTCCAGCGCCGCAGCGACTGGTGGGGCTTCAAAAAGAACTGGAACCATGGCAAGTACAACTTCCAGAAAATCCGCTACCGCTTCATGAACGACCAAACCAAGGCGCTTGAAGCTTTCAAGAAGCAGGACTTCAACGCCTACGCCATTTACACGAGCAGCATCTGGATGAAACAGACCGACTTTGATGCTGTCAAGAAGGGCTGGGCTGTCAAGCAGCGCATCTACAACAAGGAACCGATTGGCTTCCAGGGCATGGCAATCAACCTTCGCAAGCCGCAGTTCCAGGATGTCCGCGTCCGTCGCGCACTTTCGTACCTCTTGAACCGTGAAGCGATGAATGAAAAGTACATGTACGGCCAGTACTTCCTCTTGAACAGCTATTATCCGGACCTTTGGGCGAATAACCAGAACCCGACGGCGCCAGTCTACAGCTACAATCCCGAAAAGGCCCGTGCGCTTTTTGCCGAAGCGGGCTACAAGGTGAATGGGGAAGGCGTTCTCGAAAAGGACGGCAAGCCGTTTGCTATAAACTTTATCACGAGCCAGGAGGACTTGCGCCACCTCACGCTTTTCCAGGAAGACTTGAAGAAGGTGGGTGTCGTGGCGACCATCGAACAAATGAGCCAGAGCACGCTCCGCAAGCGCTTGGACGATGCTGACTTTGACCTTTACTGGGTGAACTGGGGCGCAGGCCGCCTCCGCGACCCGGAAGCTAGCTGGATTTCTACGACTGCCATGCAGAAAGGCACGAACAACCTCGCTGGTGTTCAAGACCCTGTTGTTGATAGCCTCATCAACTTGCAGAAGACGGAATTCGACCTCGCGAAGCGCAATGAAATCTTGAAGGCGCTTGATAACCGCCTTGCCGAAATTGTCCCGTACGTGCTCATGTGGCAATGCGACCACCACCGCATCCTCTACTGGAACCGTTACGGCACGCCTGAAAAGATTCTTGACCAGTTCAACCGCGAAGATGCAATCCCGGTTTACTGGTGGGTGGATCCGGTCAAGTCCGTCGCACTCGACAAGGCGATGAAATCCGGCGAAAGCCTCCCCATCCCGCCGTTCGATATAAGATAGACGAAAGAACGGGCAGAGCCCTGCAGACGAGAGACGAAAGAGTTGCGCTTCGCGCGCAGTTCCTTAGCACTTGTCATGCCCGTTCCGGAACAAGTCCGGGATGACAGTCGGGCATCTCCATCTCGTTAAAATCTTGAAACACAAAAAGTCCCGGCATCGCCGGGACTTTTCAATAGATGGATAAAGAATCTTAATTAGAACGTAGCGTTGAAAGATGCTTCCAACGTAAGCGACTTTTTAGTGTTGCCGCCCACGTAGATGAGGTAGTCATCATCGCCCAAGCCAAGCGTTACGCACAAGTCAAAGGAGAACGTCTGGTTGATCTTGATGTTTGCACCCACATACGGGTCCACACCGATGTCACCGCTTGTTTCAACGTGCTTGTGACCGTCGTACTTTTCATCGTTCAGCAAAATGTTCATGGTGACGCCGAAGTACGGAGAAATCACCGGAGAAACGTTCGGATCCAATTCTGCATTGAGGGTCAAGGTCATCGGACTCTTAACCTTGTCATCACCTTGAGTCGACATGGAGAGGCCTGCTTCTGTACCGAGAGCGAGAGAGCCGAAGTCCTGGGAATACTGGCCACCGAAGTAGAATCCGAAACCGTCATCCGGGTAAATAATCCTGTCCTTACCGGTCGGGAAAGTCACATCAAGGAATGCGGCGACTGTCGGGATAATCTGGTAACGAGCACCAAGAGTCAGGTTCTTCATACCCGTTTTCTTGTCGCTTTCGCCATCGTAGCGGCTAATCGGTCGGAACGGAAGGCTGAGGTAGAGTTCCAAGTTCTGGACCGGAACAAAGCGAGCCTTAGCGCTCAAGTCAAGTCCCTTCCACTTGTCATGAATAATGAAGTCTGCGACTAGCTTGGCATCGCCTCTCTTTTCTGCCGGGACGGGAAAGTTGCTAAAAGTAGCAAAGCTGGTGGATGCAAGAAGAGCTGCACCGATGATGATTTTTTTTAACATATTTACTCCATAGGAAAGAAATTTCCAGTAAATATAGATAAAAACTATAAAATTTGTACAATTTATGTAAACAAAAATAAACCAGCCGGAGTAATCGACTGGTTTTTAAGAATTTTAGACTTTTATTTTTTTATGTCATTAGCCTAAACTAGATGACTAGAACTTGAATTCCAAATCCATGGTAAAGCCGAGTGCGTCACCTTCCATGCCGATTTGAACGCCGTTGTCCTTGGCCTTTTTCTTCAAATCCTGGCTGCGGGCGATAATCTGTCCGTTGATAGACATGTTGTCGTTGACGGCGAATGTCGCGCCAAACCAGAACTTAAACTGGTTGGACCAGTCATCGTGCAAGTCCACGTCCTTGTTGCCGTTGTAGTATTCAGACTTGAAAAGGCGCATCCAGAACTGACCGCCGACCATAAGCGTAAGCGGGGCGGAGGGGAGCGTGTAGTCGAATTCACCGCCCAGGCGGAGTTCGAGGCCTCTTTCGAGGTTGTGGTGTTCAAAACCCCAGAAAACACCTGCTTCGGTTCCGTAAGCGGCACCCTTGATGGCGTTGATGTTGTTGTGGTGTTGGGCGCCGAAGTAGAGGTACATTTCACCGTTGCTCGGAGCGGTCGTGCCAACGCCCTTGACCTTGTCCTTACCGATTGGGAGGTTAAAGTCGAGGAAGAGGTAAAGTTCCGGGTCCAAGGCAAAACGTGCGCCAATCACCAGGTCGCGAAGACCGTTGCCGCCTTCAGAGCAGGCGTCGCAATCCGTTTCGCCCCAGAACTGGTAGCCAAAACCTTGCAGAGAAAGTTCAAATTGCGGAGTCACGTTCATACGGGCGCCGACTCTGAGGCCCATCTGGGACCAGTCATCGTCTGTATCGTAGTAAAGGCCTGCCTTGAAAGAACCCTGATTGTTCTGAAGAAGGCCGAAATAATCCCATGTTGCAAAGCTGGACGAAACAATCACAGCCGCCAAGAGAATAATCTTTTTGATCATTTTAACTCCTATGAAACACCTTGTTGGTTGCCCCTAATTTAGTAAACCGAAGGCCCCAAAGCAATTAAATATTTGTAAGCAAATTTTCATATCCGTGTTGAGTGTCACAATTAATGTTTTTTGCTTACATTGACGGTTGCCAAAGTTGTCTTAAAAATTATTTTTACAAGTAAGAGGTGTGCTGTTATTTGTGGCGCGCAAAAAAGAGGGCTTGAATGAATTATTTAACACGTCTGCTGCTTGGTTTAGGTTTGGCCATCCCGATGTCCGGTTGGGCTGAGGATGCTGGTAAATTCCTGAATCTCTACTATAAAAATAATGCCCTTTATCTAGGTCAATACGATGCAAGTTGCAAAGTTGGTACTGCTACCAATGGCTATACTTGTGTCAATACCCAAGAAGTAAAATCCTCGCTCACTGTTCGCGGAGCGTTTTATAATGTGATTACCGGAAAATGGTCGGGGACAGTGAACGCCTCCCAATACCAATCAACAGAGCTTAATCTTAGGACAAACATAGACTTTGGTCAGAATAATTCGGATGGAACTTGCTCTGAAAATCATAATTTTTTGCCCTTCTCTGGTATTACCCTCAATGGACTTGGCCATACGATTTCGAACCTTTGCCGTGTTGACAAAGGAAACATGATAAATACGGCTTCATCTAAGCCTGCTGGTGTTGGTTTATTTGGGGAACTCGTTGGAAAAAAGGTAAATAATTTAAAGATTTCCAATGTCCATTTTTCTGTTGCTGATAAAGATGCGAATGGTAATCCTGCATCGACGGATGCTGGCGATTACCATGCGGCAGGTGCTCTTTCTTTTAAAATTTCTAGTAGCAATGTAACTAATGTTCAATTAAATGACATTGTTATTCAAGCTCCGCTTGCTGGTGGTTTGGCTGGGTATATTGAAGGCTCGACTATTTCGGGCATTACGATGGTGGATGAAAGTTCTGTTATCCAAATATCGAATGAACGTATAATTGAAACGGGCTATATCGGAAGTGCTGTAGCAGGGACAAATACAGCTGTATTTAATACGAATTATCCTTACAAGGTGCTGTTGGGGGGCGTAGCGGGTGCTGCATACTTCTCAAATTTCAAGGATATTGATATTGCTGTCCAAGTAAAGAATGAAGCTGTTGTAGATATGTCTGCTTTGGGTGGCCTTGTTGGGCATTTTATTTATGCTCCCAAAAATGGTTTTCCTCAGATTATTGATAGAAGCTCGAAGATTACTAATGTGAATATTCATGGATATACCGGTGATGATGGTTTTGTTAAGCCTGTTATTTCTGGTGGCACTGCCATGGGTGGTGTCTTGGGTGCTTTAAGAAGAGTCGATGAAAATAATTCTCCGATTGTAGAATTAGCTATTAGTGAAGCTACTGTGACGAAATTGGAAATCAAGCAAAGTAAGGTTAAAATCAGTGATGCCGATGTTCCGCAACCGCTTTATTTCGGCGGCATCGTTGGAAATGGCAATCTTTGCAGTGGCGGTATTCTGCAGGTTACTGAATCAAAAGTAAAGGATGTAGACATTAATGAATTGCTTCCGGATGATGCCGCTTTCCAGTACTATATGGGTGGAATCGCAGGTTATGCGTCGTGTTCCCATGCAAATAATTCTGGAAATCGTGATGACATGTTCTTGACGCTTACTGGATCTGAAGCGACCGGACGCATTCTTTTGAGCAGTTCGACTAACGGGAAAACGGCTCCGCAACATGCACGTGTGTCTGCTGTGATTGGAGGTCTTGTCGGAGATGCGATGGTTTCGCTTGAAGATAACAGCACTACAGGGGATAGTTCGAACGTTTCGATTAACTACACTGCTAAAAGAGCTAAAAGTGTGACCGCAGTTGATTCTGTGCTTGTGGGTGGCATTTTTGGCGCTGTCAGTCCGTTCAATAGTAATGCAAGTAATATAATAGTTCGATTGTCCGATTTATCGAGCAAAGGCGCTATTTATGTTGTCGATGACGGTATTACGGCTCGTATAGGTGGCATTGTGGGTGAATTTCCTCTAGTGTTTTCTGGGGAACCCAAAATTGAATTTGATGATGTCCATGTGGATTTTCGTGGTGGATCGATTGTTACGTATAGCGGTGAAAATGTGGCCTCTGATATAACCTCTTCTTCGCTTGGTGGAATTTGTGGAATATGCCGTACGCCAAAATTGATAAACCATAGCTCTGCTGAGGGCTCGTTTACGGGGACTATTGGTGTATCGACAGCCCCGCAAAAAACATTCAATGTCGGTGGACTTATAGGTGAAGCGGATTTCCATGGTTCAGAGGAAATTGTTATAAAAAACAACTATTATATAGGGACGATTGCTAATAAGTTTAATGGTGGAAAAGGGCATGCAGGCTATCTTTTTGGCTATATGCATGGCGACGGGCTGGGTAGCAAGCCTGTATTAACGTCAAATTATCATTATGGTGCCGATAATGTTGGTGCTATCGGTTATTTCTCGAATTATGGAAATTTTTCCAATGTTACGTATTTTAACGAAAACGGATTCAATAAGTTTGTAGCCAAGAACAATGTTCGCAATGGCGCTGACGACTTGCAAAATGGACCGAACGGTTCCACCAATAATGGTTATGCTCCTGAGGGGGACATGCGATCTCAAGATTTCGCAGATTTCTTGAACAGTGCGTGGACGGATCCCGAAGACCAGGTTTGGGCGTATGAAAACAATTACCCTACTCTTATAAAACCTGTGGTGGTGGGCAGTTCTAGCTCATATAATGAAAGTTCTTCAAGCTACGAAAGCTCTTCTAGCAGTGATGTGACGTCTTCTTCGTCATCTGATGCTACATCCTCGTCGTCCGACATAACCTCTTCTTCTGATGGAACGTCTTCGAGCTCTGCAAACAATGGCGATTCCAGTTCAAGTTACGAAGAGTCATCTAGCAGTAATGTGACCTCTTCGTCCGATGGAACATCCTCGTCTTCGAATGAGACTTCATCTTCTTCGGGTGAATCTTCTTCTTCTGACGTAACCTCCTCTTCTTCGGATGCAACGTCTTCGTCCTCGAATGAAGAGTCTTCATCGTCTGAAAACGGAACATCTTCTTCTTCGAATGAAGAGTCTTCATCGTCCGAAAATGGAACGTCTTCTTCTTCGTACGAAGAATCTAGCAGCAGTGCCGGTGATTCTTCGAGTTCTAGCGCCGGAAATGACTCCAGCAGCTCGAGCGAAGATAAGTCTAGCAGTTCTTCTGCAACGTTGAACTCCAGTAGCTCCGTCAATGACGAATCAAGCTCTAGTAGTGCAGAACACAAAAAGTATCTGCTCGAAATTGCCGAGCCGACGGCAACGCAGGACGGCAATGCCCTCCGTATGAAATTTGGCAGCCAGCTTGCAAATACCTCTGAAAATGTCAATATTCACATCCAGGTAGTTTCAAAGAATGGTATCTACCTTGATACCACGATCAACGGGAAAGCGGTGAGTGACGTTAAGAACGGAACATGGCGCCTTGACCCGGCTCCTGCTGGCCAGTATACCGTGACCTTCATGATTACGGATGGCGTTGATTCCATTCCTGTCCCAATGACTTTCACGTCTATGGATAGCTGCGAAGTCGCTTCCCATTCCTGGCAGACGCTTTCTCTGTCCGCCTTCTGCCGCGAAAAGGGCGACGAATGCATGTCTGATCTAGAAGCGTTTTTTGCTCGCCATCGTGACAAAGCTGAGGGTGACGTCGAATCTGAGACTTCTGTCTACTGGTGGGATGAATCGACTCCGATTGGCGAATTCTGGCAATACCGCAAGTTCAGCGTGAACGACAAGTTTGATTCCACTCGCGGTTACTGGTATGGTCCGATTGATAAAGAACCGCTGAGGATGAGTCTAGAGACTCCCAACATGAAAGACTCAATTGTCTGGCATCTGGAAAACAAGTATTCTGGCTGGAATCTCGTGGCAAATCCGTTTGGCTGGTATGTGACCTTGCCGGAAGAAAAGGGACTTCTGTTCTGTCAGTGGGATCCCGAAAAGAGCACTTACATAGAACCGGATACACTTGGACCGTACGAGGCAATTTGGGTTCATACAGAAAAGCCCATGACGTATCGCATTCCGTTGAAGGCTGCTATCGTTCTTGAGGGTGAAAAGAAGTCCCTGAACAAGATCTCTGCTTCTGAAGACTGGAATCTCCGTGTCGTCTTGGCCGACGATAATGGCAAACGCGACTCCTGGAACGAACTTGCAGCTGGGAAGACTGCTTCGACTTTGGGTGAACCTCCTGCAGGCATGGGTGACCGCGTGAACCTTTCCATTATGGATGGCAAAAAGCGCCTGGTCAAGAGCGTGAAAAAGAACGCTGACGACCTTGAATGGGATCTTGAAGTGAGTGCAACGACTTCTCGTGAAGGGCATTTGAGCTTTGAAGGCCTTGAAAGTGTCTGGTCGAAGGGCTTGCGCATCTATGCAACGGTCGATAACGAGACTGTCGAAGTCGTGAAGGATAGCCCGATGGATGTCAAGCTCTCGTCGAAGGCGAAAAACGTCTCTGTCCGAGTGACTAAGAGTGCAGTAGCTGCTAATGTGGCGAAGAATCTGCTCAAGGGTTTGCATGTCGGTCAGATGTCTAACATGCTGAATGTCGGTTTCGACGCTGCCTCCAAGCTCGCCGGTGCCAATGTGAAGGTCTCTGTTGTGGGTATCGATGGCCGAGTCGTTGCAACGAACAGGGCTGTCGCTCGCGAAGGCTCAAACGCAGTCTCCATGAAAAAGCCCAAGCAGGGTGTCTACTTCGTGAAGGTCAAGGTCGGGAGCCAGAGCGCCGTCACCCGCATTATGGTCCGATAAATCAGTCTAGCCGAACGCAAGTTTAATTACTAAATTTGCGCTCGTTATGACAAAAGCAAAATTCATCAAACTCATCATTGCATCGGTGCTTGCCATCGCTGCCCTCTTCGTCCCGTACGAAGCCCTCGGCTTCGTAGGTGACACGGCCCTGAACCCTCTCGAAATTCGCGTCATCGCAATCTTTGTGATGGCCGCCCTTTTCTGGATTCTCCAACCGTTCCCGATCTGGTCTACCTCCATGTTCGTCATCGTGTTGATGATTTTCACGCTTTCGAACTCGGCTCTCATGCCGTTCCGCGTCGAAGGTGTGGAACCGCTCAAGTTCAAGGCCATCATGGCGACATTTGCCGACCCGATCATCATGCTCTTCTTGGGTGGCTTCTTCCTTGCCTCTGCCGCTTGCAAGTACAACATGGACAAGAACCTTGCCCGCGTGCTATTGAAGCCGTTTGGTAAGGATCCGAAGTGGGTGCTCCTTGGCCTCATGATCATCACCGCTGTGTTCTCCATGTTCATGAGCAACACTGCAACGGCTGCCATGATGCTTGCAATCCTCGGCCCGGTGCTCAAGCTCTTTGATGCCAACGACCGCGGTAAGGCTGCTTTTGCTCTCGCTATCCCGCTCGGTGCAAACATCGGCGGTATGGGTACTCCGATTGGTACGCCTCCTAACGCTATCGCTCTTGGCGCTCTTCAGTCCAGCGGCTTCAACATCTCGTTCGGCCAGTGGATGGAGTTTGGCGTTCCGTACGTGATTGTCATGATGATTATTGCATGGATTTTGCTCCTCAAGCTCTATCCGATCAAGATGAAGGAAATGAACCTGGATATCGAAGGTGCCGACGGCTTTGACAAGAGCCCGCGCGCTATCATCGTCTACATTACCTTTGCTGTGTGCGTTCTTTTGTGGGTGACCGGTAGCAAGGTCCATGGTCTTAACGACAACGTGATTGCCATGATCCCGATGGCTGTGTTTGCCCTGACTGGCGTGATTACCAAGAAGGACCTCAACGAAATGAGCTGGGACGTTCTCTGGCTTGTGGCTGGCGGTTTTGCTCTCGGTCTCGGTTTGCAGCAGACGGGTCTTGCGAAGGACCTCATCAACGCTATTCCGTTCAACACCTGGTCTCCGTTCGTCCTCATGGTCGGTTGCGGCTTCATCTGCCTCTTCATGGCAAACTTCATGAGCCACACTTCTACCGCAAGCTTGCTCGTCCCGATTTTCATCGTTGTGGCTGTGAGCTGCAAGGAAAACCTCGCTCCGCTCGGCGGCGTGACCTCCTTGATGGTTGCAGTTGCATTCGCAAGCTCCCTCGGTATGTGCCTTCCGATTTCTACGCCGCCTAACGCACTTGCCCACGCAACGGGTTACACGGATACGCGTGGCATGGCTATCACGGGTATCGTGATGGGTATCGGTGGTCTCGTTCTCTCCTGGATCATGATGTTCGGCCTTTCCAAGGTGAACTTCTTCGAAGATCCGGCTGAAGCTGCTGCTCCGGCTGCCGCTGTTGCCGCCCCGGCACCTGCCGCACCTGTTTATGCAAAGCCTGCCGAAGTTGCTGCTCCGGCTGAAACGATCGCTGAACCGGCTGCTGATAGCGCTGCTGTTGCCATTCCGGCTGACTCTGCCGCTAAGGTTGTGGTTGATTCTACCGCTAAGTAATAGCTTCTCCTAAAAATTTGTATTTAAGGACCTGGATTAATTTCAGGTCTTTTTTTGTTTGTAAAAAGTCGTTCACAAATATCGGTGATTTGAATAACAGATTATCTTTCTAAGTTGTTTGTATAATCCTAAAGGGTGGGGCTAAATAGCCCAAATGGGTTATTGCATTGTAATGCTTTTGTAAGTAAATTATTGAACAACCTAAACAAAAGGAAAGATAAAATGGCTACAAAATTGAAAAAAGCTGGAAAAATTTCTGTAAATGACTTGCTCCCAGGCGATATCTTGGCGTTTAAGGGAGATCCTAATGATGATATCAGTAAACTTATCATGAAATTTACGGGTTCCGATGTGTCACATGGCGCAATCTTTGTTCAGAATCTGGATAACGTCCTTGCTGAAGCCGGTGGCGATGGCATCCATGCTCGTCGAATGAAAGACAATACAGATTCTCGTGAAGCTTATGTGATGCGCCATAACAAGGCGGGTAAAAATGGTGTTGAACCCGTTGTGCCGATTGCCAAGGATTATGTGCTTCAGAATCTTCCGTATCCGTATTCCGACTTGATTCTTTTGGGCTTGATTCTTATTTTCAAGCATAAAGTAACTAGACCGCTTATCTCTCGAGTAGTTGTTGAATTCCTGTGCTTGGTTGCCGCAGAACTCAAAAAGATTATTGAAGATAAGAAAACTCCGGGCAAGCATACGATGGTGTGCTCTTCCTATGTTTACCAGTGCTATCTGGATGCTTCCAAGAAGAATCCTGCTCTCAAGCTGAAGATTAAGGATGGTGACGTTGGCTTCAAGGAACATGCCCTTTTAGGCCGCAAGTCAAAATCCTTCTCTCTCTTCGATATGTATGCCGATTACGTTCAATCGCACGAAGAAGAATGCAAGAAGAATTTCAAGGCTAAAACACTCAAGACTGCGACAAAGCTCCGCTCCCAAAAGGAAATCCTTGCCGATTTGGAAAAGCTTCTTTCGAATAAGGGCTCCGATAAGGTTCCTGCAATTTCTGCGGATGAATTGTCAGTTGTCATAGATATCGTTAACGCCATTAAGGATGTGATCCAGGCCTTGGTGACGTTCTTCAAGGGCGACCGTGTTTCGTTCTCCGAAATGATGAAGATTGCAAGAGAACAACAGTCCATGTTTATAACGCCGAATGATTTGGTCAATAACGTAACAAATGCTAAATGCGTTGGTATGCTGAAGGCTGAACGTTACGGCGATAAGTACGACAACAACTGGAAGAAGTAAGATTCTAGCCCGCTTCGGCGGGCTTTCTCTTTTCAATAAAATCTATGCAATAAAAAAATCCTCGCTTTTCAGCGAGGATTTTTCAGTGGTCGATACAGAACTCGAATCTGTGACCTCTACCATGTCAAGGTAGCGCTCTAACCAACTGAGCTAATCGACCATTAAGGTAGCCCAATATTAGAAAAAGATTGAGCGCTTGTCAAGGGTAGTGGGCGATAAATTTCAAAAAAAAATTAAATCGCTTGCGTGGCTTGTGCTTTTTACTGGTCGTCTTCGGCAATCCAGTAGTGCATTCTGCCCTTCAGGAGGATTGGGGAAATGTCTGTGTAGCACTGTCCTTGTCGGCAGTCCTCAAAATGCAAGTTGACGGTCGCTGTCCACTTGGCTTTATCTTTCTGGTCTATGCAGACGTAGTTGCTGTCGCCAGTGAGGCGCGCTCTGGGAGTGCCTTCGACCTGAATCCAGGTGTAGTCTTTTACGACGTTGTTTTCGCCGAGTTTGGGCTCGTTCACCATGATTTGCAGCTGGTCATGGCGTTCGCTGCTCCCCATGGGAATCTTGATGAGCAGGTAATGGTGCTGGTTTCGGACATAAGGGATTTCAACATCGTCTCTGCCGAGTTCCTGCGTAATTTCGTTCTGCCCGTTGATGCTGTACTTGAGGAATCCGCCGCCTTTGACTTCCCAGCTGTCGTTGATGCCGCTACAGGCGGTAAGGCTTGCGGCAATCCCTGCAATCCCGACGAATTTGGTTGCGAATCGTGCCTGCCTTGTGAGGCTTGCAATCTTTGCGCAATAACGTGTCAAAAAGGCGAACTTCATGTTTTTAAAATAGAAAAAACGCCGGGCTTTGATACCCAGCGCATTTTAGAAGTAATACAAACCACTTCTTACTGTCTACTGCCTACTGCGGCTATACGAAACTTAGAACTTTAGTTCTGTAGTTGAGTTATGCCCTTTGGGTAGAAGACGCTAAGCTCGACCGTCAACGCCGTCAGTCTGCGGCGGTTGCTGATTCTGCTGTGCCAAGCGCGGGTCTTCGAGTACGTAAAGCGGGAGTGCTGCAAGTTCTTCGTTGTCGGCAACGAGGCGTACAATGTACTTGTCCGGGCGCACGAACTGCAGACGCTGCATGTTCAAAATCATGTTGACGGCTGCCGTGTCAAAACCCTGTGCAACCGGCTGGAGTTCAATTTCAGACTGCATCGGCGGAACAATCGGGTGTCCAACAACGTCTTCGATAGAAAGGCTCAACTGGTGCGTGCCTGCTTCGGCGCGCTGGTAGCGTAAACGGAATGCTGCGGAACACTGCGGAATCACAAGTGGAAACTTTGCGAAAATGCGGTCAAAAGCACCAAGGATGTTCATGCGGCCGCCCACATCGTTAGCGGTGGCGGCGTCACAGATTGCGGCAATTTCAATATTCATTATGGGGTCTCCAAGTATTTGATAAATGTTTAACTAAATTATAATTATATTCCGAAAAAGACGAGGATTTTATGCAAGAAATTCCACTTTGGTACTGGTTAATCGTATTTTTTGGCCTCGGCGCCTGCGTCGGGAGTTTCTATAACGTCATTGTTTACCGTATGCCGCGCGGAATTTCCTTGATTAATCCGCCTTCGCACTGCCCGCTTTGCAAAAAGAGGATCCCTATCCGCTACAATTTGCCTATTGTGGGCTGGCTTTGGCTGCGTGGCAAGAGCGCTTGCTGCAAACAACCGATTAGCGTGATTTACCCGATTGGCGAGAGCCTTTGCGGATTGCTCGGAGCGCTTGCTCTTTATGCGGCGGCAGGCTTCGGGACTGACTTTGCGCGACCGGTCTTGTCGCCTGAGGTTTGGGCGGATGCTGCTGCGATGTTCTGGCTTTTGCTTGGCGCTTACCCCGTTTGTGCCGTTGATTGCAAGTACAAGCTGATTCCCGATTCCATCTCGGTCGGCGGGATTGTTGCTGGTCTTTTGATTTCGCTTGTGCCGGGTGGCGTGACGCCTCTCCAGAGCTTGATTGGGGCTGTTGTTGCGGGTGGCGGGCTTTATCTGCTTGGCTGGATTGCCACGAAGGTGCTCAAGAAAGACGCAATGGGTTTTGGCGATGTCAAGCTTTTGGCTGGTTATGGGGCGCTTATGGGCCTCACAGGCGCTGTTGAAACTCTCTTGGTGGCTGCGCTACTTGGCATTGTGGTGATGGTCCCGTACGGGATGCTTGCTGCAAAAAAAACGGCCAAAAACAAGAATAGCGAGGATGTCGGGCAAATTCCTTTCGGACCGTTCCTCGCCATTGCAGCCCCAGTTATTTACCTCTGGGGCTCAGCACTCTTGGACGCTTATTTTAAGTACGTTTTAAATTAATCACTATTTTTTCTTTTTTCCGGGTCTCTGCGGCATGAAGGGGCTTTTGGCGTTTGGTTCGCTTGAACCCTTTGCCGAAACCGTTTCTTGACTTGTGACCACGGAATCTCCGACGCTCAGGCCTTTGAGAATCTGGACGTTTACGCCATCGCTAAGGCCTATCTTCACGCGGCGCGGTGCGGCCTTGCCGTTGATGTTAATCCATACGTGGTCGCCTTCAAGTTTGGGCTTCTTGTGCTTTTTCTTGGCGCCTGTACTTGGAGCACCGCCCGGTCCCATGCCAGGAGGCGGGGGCGGGAAGTTGTCGCCAGCTTCGGCAGTCTTCGGACGTTCTGGGCGTGGCATATCCTTCGGATCCATCATCGGAGTTCCAGCGGCAGGCGTAAACTTGAGCGCCTTGACCGGAATCGTAATAGCGTCCGTAATTTCTTGAGTGACGATTGTGCAGGTGGCGGTCATGCCCGGCAAGAGCTTCTGTTCCGGATTCTCGGCGGTAATCACGACGGTGTAAGTCACCACATTGCTCGTGGTCGTCGGGTTCAGACGGACTTCTTGCACGGTACCGTGGAACGTGTCGTTCTGGAAGGCATCAACCGTAAACGTCACGCGCTGGCCTTGCTTCACTTGTCCGATGTCTGCTTCGTCCACGTCGGCCATGACTTTCATCTGGCTCAAATCTTTTGCAATCACGAACAACGTCGGCGTGCTCATGGAGGCTGCAACGGTCTGACCGACGTCTACTGCGCGTTTCAGCACAACGCCGTCAATCGGGCTCTTGATGGTGGCGTAGCTCAAGTTCAAACGAGCCTGGGCGACTTCGTTCTTACGCTGTTCTAGAGAGAGCTTAGCCGCATTTAAGTTGTATTCAGCCTGTTCCAGTTCAACAGCACTTGCGCTCTTGCTTGCGGCGAGCTTCTTGATGCGGTCGTACGTGCTTTGTTTGTAATTCAAGTCGTTTTCGGCGCTCTTGTAAGAGATTGTCGCCTGCTTCAAGGTCGACTGTAACTTAGACTTGTCAAGTTCGGCAATGACTTGTCCCTTTTTGACCTTGGAATTGAAATCAACGTTGATTTTGGCAATGTCGCCAGAAACCTGCGTACCGACTTCCACCTGGTCCACCGGCTCTAACGAACCCGTTGCCGAGATTGTTGTCTTGATGGTGTCTGTCACCACCTTGGTGCTGATGAGGGCGCCAACCTGGCTTGTGGTGTTCCCGTCAAAGAAAATTGACTTGACGCCGAGGGCAACCCCTGCCAAAACGGCGATGACGATGATGATTTTCAAGAGTTTTTTCATAAGCATTAGAAAAATAGTAACATTGTTTTTTTATTACATCTATTTTGATGATTTGGGAGCACGTAAGGTTGCAAATTTTCTAGCTTAAAGGTCATGACTCGCGTACGCAAAAAAGACGATAGTTCGGAAGTCCGCAAAGTGACTTGGGTGGGGCTAGGCTGGAACGCCGCGCTTTCCGTTGCCAAGTTTGTTGTGGGCGTAGTGGGGAACTCCCAGGCGCTCGTTGCGGATGCTATCCACAGCGCGTCTGATTTTGTGACCGATGTCGCCGTGATTGTCGGCAGTCATTTTTGGAATTCGCCACCGGATGCCGAGCACCCTTACGGGCATAGGCGATTTGAAACGCTCATTACGATTGGTATTGGGCTTGCCGTTGCAGCGGTGGGTATTGGCATTGGGTATAAGGCCGTCCTTGCGCTGTTGGCGGGTGAGGCATCGCACCCAGAAACGTCCGTTGCTGTGATGGCGCTTGCCTCCATTATCGTAAAGGAAATTCTATTCCGCTATACGCGAAACGCCGGCCGGAAAATTCGCAGTCAGGTGCTTGAAGCGAACGCTTGGCACCACCGTAGCGACTCTTTTAGCTCAATTCCCGTGCTTGTGGCGGTCGTTTTTGCCATTTTGCTCCCGCAGCTTTGGTTTGCAGACTCCGTCGGTGCACTTGTCGTTGCTTTTTTCGTGATTCATTCTGCGATTGAAATTGCAGCTCCGGGGCTTAGGCAGCTTGTGGACCGTGGCGCAAATCCCGATGTCCTGGGCAAGTTGCGGAGTGTGGCGCTTTCGCACCCGAAGGTCATCAGTTTGCATGGGCTCCGTTCCCGCTACGTCGGGAGTGACCTACATGTGGACGTGCATATTGTGGTCGATGACCAAATGACACTGAAAGATGCCCATGACGTTGCCGAAGAGGTCGAACAGTTGCTCATTGATTCGAACGAAAATGTCGTCGATGCCCTCGTGCACATTGACCCCTACAACGCCAATCGCGCCGCCCAGGGCGAAATCAAGACTATAGAGAAGTAATTACTTAGTGCCTTCGGCACAGTTACTAGTTAATAGTTGGTAGTTGCTAGAATTCTTAATATGAAATTCTCTAGTAACTTGTATCTCGGAACTTGGGACAGCCGCGAAGCGGCTTTCACACCAGTAAATATTCCAATGTGGTATTAGGACTTTGGCGATTCTGCCTCGCTAGAATCGTGTTTCTATCTATATTAATTTGGTACAAGTAGCGAGGTTTGATTATGGTACTTGACGAATTTTACAAGCTGAATAACGGGCAGCGAATCCCGAAAATTGCTTTTGGCACATGGCAAACCCCAAATGACGTGGCTGCAATCGCTGTTGCGACCGCTATTGATGCGGGCTATCGCCATATCGATACCGCAATCGCCTACGAAAACGAGGCGGGGGTCGGTGTAGGTCTCAAGGCTGCGCTAAAATCGACCGGAATTCACCGTGAAAGTGTGTTTATCACGACGAAAATCCCTGCCGAAGTCAAGAATTATGATGATGCTGTTCGCTGTATCCAGGAATCGATGGACCGTCTGGATGCGTTCCATATCGACATGATGCTCATCCATGCTCCGCGTCCGTGGGCTGAGATGGGCTCGACCGCCGGCAATCGCTATTTTAAGGAAAATCTCGAAGTCTGGAAAGCTCTCGAAGAAGCTTACGAGGCGGGTAAAATCCGTGCGATTGGCGTCTCAAACTTTGAAATTGACGACTTGAACAATTTGCTGGCGGGTGCTCGCGTAGTGCCTGCGGTGAACCAGATTCGCGTTCACATTGGGCATGTGCCGACGGATTTGATTGACTTCTGCGAACAGGCGGGAATCTTGGTGGAAGCGTATTCGCCGAATGCGACGGGGCGCCTCTTGAAAGTGCCTGAAGTCTGTGCGATGGCGGAAAAGTATCACGTCTCGGTGCCGCAGCTTGCAAGTCGCTTCGTGTTGCAACTTGGGCTTTTGCCGCTCCCGAAATCCGTACACGAAGAACGCATCCGTCAGAACGCCAAACTTGATTTTGAAATCAATTCAAACGATATGGCCGCATTGCTAGAACTTGACGGATTGTAATACAACGCGTCGTTCTGAGGCTTGCCGATCCAGTTAAATCTTGAAACGCAAAAGTCCCGCTCCATTGGAGCGGGACCTTTTGTTTTTGCATGAACGTCGCCCCTGACGGGGCGCCTCCTTTCTCTCTACCTAACGTTCACGCGTTTAGTATTGTTCCCAACTTTCACAATGTATGAACCTGCGGTCGGGACTTTCACGCGGGTATCCATGCTGTTCAGTTTGCCTGTAGAAAGCACTTGGCCGTTCAGGTCCATGACCGCAAAGCGCTTTGCGAGGCTCGGCTTTTCTGTGGTAATCGTGATTTCCTGTGCGCCAGATTTCATCACGCTGAATGCGCTTGTGTTGCTTAGTGCAACTCTGCGTTCGGCGATGGATGCTTCGGATTTGGCAGCGAATGAAATTGCTGCCTGCTCATCGCCAATCTTGATAATGAGGTAATACATACCTGGTGCGAGGCTTTCTGTCAATCGCTTTTCGTTGACAATGGGACGTGTTGGGTTGCTGACGTTGAATATACTGTCGAGTTGGATTGGGTTTGCGGCAAATTCTTCTTCACTAATGAGTGTCTTAGTGGGATCGTTGCCGGTTGCATCCGTGGTGAACAAGAATGAAATTTTAGGCTTTGTGGGGAAGTCTGCGGTATCGCATACCGTAACTTGGGGTACGCAAGAACCGTTATGGTTTTCTGTGTAGCAAACTTTGTATTCGTTGTTTCCGGTCCTGCGCCATTCTTCCATATTTTGTTTGCTTTCCAAAGAAATTCCAGCATTTTGATCCATGTACAGCATATTTGTACTGATTCGGAGGTCACTAGACGGTGCGCGACGATTGCAAGTGAAAATGT
>JAEEGG010009234.1_pt1 | contig 22166 bp, 17 predicted proteins | sample 9134161 | NCBI WGS metagenome assembly JAEEGG01 (sample SAMN16246543, study PRJNA631951) | gut metagenome | biome: gut microbiome; feature: rumen; material: CR-attached | host: Bos | place: Iran: Karaj | collected 2018-10
TGGTTTTATTCGTAATATTCAATAGTGCGGGTCTGCTCCATTTCCTGCCCCATCATAGAGGTCTTACGGCTGATCCAGTTACCCTTTGCATCATATTTAATATCGGTATATTCCATCTTCATCTCCTGACCGCCCATATCCATGGTCTGACTGACAACAGCGCCCTTGTCGTTATAGGCAAAAGTCATAGAGAAGCCCTGTCCGCCCATGTCCATGCTCTGGCTCTTGATCTTACCGTTTTCCCACTTGTAGGTAACAACGATATCCATGCCACGTGCATTCATCTTAGCAGACTGCAGGTAGCCATTGGCATCGTACTTAGCATCGCTCAGTCCTTCCTGCTGCATCTTTCCCTCGGGAGAGAAAGTGATAACCTGCTGGCGGCCCATCTGGCTGCTTTCAATCTTCTTCACTTTTCCAGTAGCATCGTTTGCTTCGACGTCATGGAATGTTGTCTGTGCCTGCATGGCAAACGGAAGTGCCAGCATTGCAATCATCATAAAAAGTTTCTTCATAGTCTTAATTGTTTTTAATTATATGGTGACTAAAATATGGTTTGAAATCACAGGTTAGACGTAATAGTGACGAAAAAGTTTAAAATAATACGCAAAAATTTCTTTATTTTGCAAAAAATATGTACTTTTGCACCCGAAAATACTAAGCTAATATGAGAAATCCATTAGACAAAATAATCAGTTGGTACTTCACCAAGAATACTTTACCTTATTGGTGTGTGCTAATCGCTGATAGCCTGTTTGTATTCCTCTCAGGTATCTTTACCTTCTGGACTTTCAGGAAAACTGCCGTATTATTTGATCTCCGATTTGCGGTGTTCTACACCATGCTTATCTATACGGCATTCGCAATCATTGGTTTCCGCGTCTTCCGCACATACTCCGGAATTGTACGTTACTCAAGTTTCGTAGACTTGATGCGTGTAGGCTATGGCAGTTTGCTGTCAATGGTTATTGCTCTTATCTACTCTGTCATCGCAGAAAAGTATGTTTGCTGCATTGCCATCCTGAGCCAGACAGAAACAGTTGTCACATTCTGTGTAGCTACCCTGCTGATGTGGGCCGGACGTGTGATGGTTAAAAACCTATACGACGTGATGGTATCCGACAAGCGAGCCATGAGAGTACTTATCTACGGCGCGCTCTCTGGCGGAATAGGTCTTGCCAAGAACATCAACTCACAAAACCCCAAGAAGTTTCTCCTTCAGGGTTTTATCTCACACGACAAGCAGGCTAAGCACATGTTGCTGATGGGTAAGCAAGTTTATAATGTCAATGACAATCTGGAAGACATCATTGCCCAGAAACATATTGACGCCGTACTTGTATCCCCCCTTCGTATTGACGATTTCAGAAACAATCAGCAGATACAGGACATGCTTATCAAAATTGGCTGCAAGATCTATATAACTCAGCAGGCCAAGGAGATAAAACCTAACGAAGACGAGCTTGACGAAGACGACTTCCATAGCATGCAGCTAAAAGAGGTCTCTGTGGAAGATCTCCTCCCACGTCAGGAAATCACTGTTGACATGGCATCCGTAGGTGCACTTCTGAAAGATAAGCGCGTGCTGATTACCGGTTCTGCAGGCAGCATCGGCTCTGAGATGGTGCGTCAGGTAGCCGTCTACAAGCCTGCGAAGATGATGCTGATAGACCAGGCCGAGACGCCTGAGCATGATATCCGTCTGATGATGGAGAAAGAATTCCCCGATGTGAAGGCTGAAACTGTGGTCACAAGTATCTGCAAGGAAGACCGCATGGAGCAGATTTTCCGTGACTTCAAGCCCGACTATGTATTCCATGCCGCAGCCTATAAGCACGTGCCCATGATGGAGAACAACCCCAGTGAGGCTGTACAGAATAATATATATGGTACGAAGGTGATTGCCGACCTGAGCGTAAAGTATGGCGTCAAGAAGTTCGTCATGGTATCAACGGATAAGGCCGTGAACCCCACCAACGTGATGGGATGCTCAAAGCGTATCTGTGAGATTTACGTACAGAGCCTTGGCAAGACTACGGATAAGACACAGTTTATCACCACCCGCTTTGGTAATGTACTGGGATCTAACGGCAGTGTGATTCCCCTGTTCCGTGAGCAAATCAAGAACGGTGGTCCTGTCACGGTGACCGACCCACGCATCGTGCGTTTCTTCATGCTGATTCCAGAAGCTTGTAAGTTGGTATTGGAAGCTGGCACCAAGGGACATGGTGGTGAGATTTTCGTATTCGACATGGGCCAGCCCGTTAAGATTGCCGACCTGGCACAGCGTATGATTGCGCTGAGTGGTGCCAAGGGTGTGAAGATAGAATACACCGGACTGCGTGCTGGCGAGAAGCTCTATGAGGAAGTGCTCAACGAGTTGGAAGGCACCAAGCCCTCATTCCATAAGAAGATACGTATTGCCGAGGTTCGCGAGTACGACTACGATGAAGTCAGCAAGGAGATAAACGAGCTGATAGCTACATCGAAGCAGTATGACGACATGGCAACGGTGAAGAAAATGAAGGAGATTGTACCTGAATACAAGTCGAACAACTCGGTATACGAAGTATTAGATAAATAAAGAAAAGCCCTCAAAAGTGAGGGCTTTTTTGTTATAATACTATTAACGATAGTGGAGCTGGAGGGAGTCGCGCTCGAGCTATGCTCGCTTTGCTATGCAAAGAACCCTCACGAGGGTGAGACCTCATGAGGGCGAAACGATAGTGGAGCTGGAGGGAGTCGAACCCTCGTCCGCACAAGGAAACCATACGCTTTCTACACGCTTATCTTGGCCTTCGTTTTCGTGCAATAGCAAGACCCAAGCCACCAACCATTGCCTTATCTCCTAAAGTTTCATCTGCCAGTCGGAGCGCCCAACAAACTATTTCCGATTTAACCTGCGTCGCTTAACCCTCGGATTCGGAACCAGATCCTTGGAGCAACGTCTCGTTCCCTCACCTTGTAAGGGAATTAAGCCATTAATCTACTGTACTTCGATTAGGCAGCGAGAGCATACTCATTGTTGCCAATTAATTTTCCGACAGAAGAGATTATGGAGCCTCCCATCGACCAGCTCCGCGTGCTTACGTACCATCTCATCTTGCCGTCAAATCCAGTCAACCCCAGACTATGAACCATGCAAAATGCAGGTATTGCGGGTGCAAAGGTATAAAATAATTATGAAATAAGAACTATGAATAAAAAAATATTTCGTACCTTTGCAATAATTTTGCCGTGAATCGGTTTATTATAATGTATTATTATGCCAAAACAATAGACAAGATATGAGAAAATACCTATTCCTCTTAGGAATGATGCTGCTTACCTGCACATCAATGACTGCACAGTCAAGCATGACTGACAACCAAATCATGGACTATGTAATTGAGCAGAACGCCAAGGGTGTATCGCGCCAACAGATTGTGACTCAGTTGATGCAGCGTGGCGTCACCATAGACCAATTACGCCGCATCCAGAAAAAGTATCAGAAGCAGATCAAAAACGGTGCCCTTGGTGCAGATGACATTACAGCCGGTTCGAAAGCCGTAAAGAATCGTATGCGCGAAGCCAACGGTGAAAAACGTGAGGAACAGGTAAAGAAAGACAAGCAGAACGCCTCACAATTCCGTGTTAAGGATGGCAAGAAATCAAACCAGATTCAACGCCATACGTACGATGACGACGATAAGGACTTTGTGGAAATGGACGAGGCCATTGACTTTATGATGCCAGATTCCCTAAAATACGAGTTGGATGAGCAAAAGCCTGAAAAACGTAAGATATTCGGTCACGATGTATTTAACAACAAGAATCTGACTTTCGAGAGTAGCATGAACCTGGCTACGCCTCAGAATTACGTACTTGGCCCTGGTGATGAAGTGAACGTTGATATTTGGGGAGCCTCACAAGAAAGTATCACAGAGTCTGTTTCTCCTGACGGTACCATCACAATTGAAGGTATTGGCGTCGTCAAGTTGGGCGGTTTAAGCGTCAGCCAGGCCAAGGCAAGACTCAAGCGAGTGTTAGGTCCACGCTACCAAGGCTCGAACATAGATTTAACCCTGGGACAAACACGTACCATTACCATTGGTGTGATGGGTGAGGTAAAAGTACCTGGCACATACACGATGTCGGCCTTCGCCACTGTATACAACGCCCTTTATATGGCTGGTGGTCCCAACGAGATTGGTACTTTGCGTAACGTTAAGGTTTACCGCAAGGGTAAGTTGCTTTCGAATGTTGATGTTTATGATTTCCTGCTTAACGGAAAACTGAGTGGCGACGTACGTCTGCAAGACAATGACGTCATCACGGTCAGCCCCTACGAAGCTTTGGTGAATATTACGGGTAAGGTAAAGCGCCCAATGTTCTACGAGATGAAAGAAAACGAGAGTGCCGCTACCCTACTCCGCTATGCTGGTGGTTTCACAGGCGATGCCTACACTAAGGCCATCCGCGTCAATCGCAAAGCCGGTGCAGGCTACTCTGTATTCAGTATTGGCGAATTTGACATGAACAGCTTTAAGCTGATGGATGAAGACAGCGTCAGTGTAGATTCAACGCTGAACCGTTATCAGAACATGGTAGAGATTCGCGGTGCTGTATTCCGTCCTGGCATGTATCAGGTAGGAGGAGAGATCAATAGCGTGAAGACACTGGTTGAGGCTGCTGCTGGCGTCACAGAGGAAGCTATCTCTCAGCATGCCGTGATGCATCGAACCAAGGCTGACCGTTCGTTGGAGATGCTCAGTCTGGATATTCGCGGTATCCTGGAAGGCACTGTACCTGACGTTCCTCTCCGAAACGAGGATGTCATATACGTTGCCAGTCGTCAGGAACGCAACGAGAAGAAAACGGTAACAATCAATGGTGAAGTGGCCTATCCTGGCGTTTACCGCTATGCTGAGAACGAGACACTTGAAGACCTGATTATCCAAGCTGGCGGTCCTACCGAGGCTGCATCATTGGCAAAAGTCGACGTTGCACGTCGCGTTACCGATCCCAACTCTTTAGAAGCAGGAGAGCAGATAGCGCAGAACTTCAGCTTTAAGCTTAACCCCGACTTCACTATCTCTGAGCAGCCCGACTTTACGCTGCAACCATTCGACGAGATTTATGTACGTCGTTCTCCCGACTATAACGAACAGCAGAATGTCACCATCGAAGGCGAGGTACAGTTTAGTGGCAACTACGCATTATCAAGCAAGGGACAGCGACTGAGCGAAGTTATCAAGATGGCAGGCGGCCTGACCAATCAGGCTTATGCTGAAGGTACCAAACTGTTGCGCCAGATGACCTCAGAAGAGCGCGACATGATGGAAACCATGTTACGCACCGCCCAGCGCAACTCGGGTAACGACTCTATCGACGTGAAGAAGCTGATGACGAACACCACTTACCCTGTAGGTATAGAGCTAGACAAAGCCCTGAAGAATCCAGGAACTGACGACGATCCAATCCTTCGCGAGGGTGACCGCATCGTGGTACCACGCTATGACGGTACGGTGAAGATTAACGGTGAAGTGCTATTCCCCAACACCGTATATTTCAAGGAGGGCAAGAGTACAGACTACTATATTAACTTAGCCGGTGGAACAACATCAACAGCCAAGAAATCCATGACCGTTATCATCTATATGAATGGCATGGTGGCACGTGCAGACCGCAAGCACAAGCCTCGCCCAGGTTGCCAGATTGTGGTGCCCACAAAGTCACGCCGCAAGGGCATGTCACTGCCGGAAATCCTGAGTATCGGCTCTAGCACTGCCTCTATCGCAACAATGATTGCTACGATTGCAAACTTGACAAAGTAAGAAGCTATGGAAGATAATAAGAAAGAACTGAAGACCATTGATGTCATTAATATAGCAAAAAAGCTGTGGGCCAGGAAGAAACTCTTTGCCAAGACATTACCCATAGCCTTTGTATTATCATGTGTATTTATCCTAGGTTTTCCACGCTACTATACCACAGATATTAAGTTGGCTCCGGAATTAGGAGGATCATCTATTAGTAGCAGTACACTGGGATCATTAGCATCTTCCTTTGGATTCGACTTGGACAATCTGCAAAGCAACGATGCCATTACCCCCCTTCTATATCCCGACCTTATGGAAGATAATGGCTTTGTCACCAATCTTTTCAATGTACGGGTAAAAACTGTAGGCGGAAGCATTGAAACCACATACCATGATTATTTACAGAAACATCAAAAGCCCGTTATATGGTTTGTCCCCATTGATTGGATGAAGAACCTGTTTCGTAGCAAACAAAAAGCAGAAGAACGAACTATCGATCCCTATAACCTGTCGAAGGACGAAGATGCTATTGCCGGAAGTATCAGAAATAACATCAAGATTAATTTCGACAAGAAAACAGCTGTTATCAGTATCAGTATAAAGGATCAGGACCCGCTGATCTGTAAAACTATCGGTGACTCCGTTAAGGAACGACTTCAGGAGTTCATTACAGACTATCGTACCAGCAAAGCCCGTACTGATTACGAGTACTACATGAAACTGACAATGGAAGCCAAACAGGAATACGAGAAAACTCGTCAGCAATACGGCAGGATGGCAGATGCGAGTACGAATGTAGCGCTGAAAAGCCTTGAGTTGAAACTTGAGGATATGGAGAATGACCTTCAGCTAAGATACAACACTTATACCACACTCAACACCCAGATGCAGGCATCAAAAGCGAAAGTACAGGAGCGCACACCAGCGTTCACCGTCATCAAAGGTGCTTCAGTGCCCATTAAACCTGCAGGTCCTAAACGCATGATTTTTGTTGCATTCATGCTAATGCTTACATTTGCCGGCACTTCATTATATATATTGCGTAAACAATGATATATACCTTCCTCTTACTATTTATTGTTATTGTCTCTTTGATATTCCTGGAGGAATATCTTGGAGACTATAATAAATATGTATATTGGGGACTATGTATCATTATGATACTTTTATGTGCATTCAGGACGATAGGCGTCGACCCTGACTCTGAAGCTTACGAAGAGATCTTCAAAACCCATGAAAACAATCCAGAACTTCTGGTAGAAGCCTCTTTCTTATTCTTTTCGGGGATTGTGCAAAGATTTACGGACGATGTCCACTATCTGTTCTTGATATACGCCATTTTGGGTGTCACGATAAAGTTTATTGCCCTTAGGCAACTATCGCCTTGGTATTTTCTTCCATTAGCCATATACTTCGGAAACTATTTTATTCTTCACGACTACATACAGATTAGAGCTAGCATTGCATCAGGTATGCTTTTGCTGGCCATCAAACCTCTCTCTGAAGGAAAGAAGAAGAAAGCCATTCTCTTCTTCTTAATAGCAAACATATTTCACTATTCATCACTCGCGTTTTATCCTATCCTATTTTTCAACAACAGACTATCACAGATCTGGAAATATCTACTGATAGCGATTATGCCTATTGGAGTCGTGTTGTTCCTGCTTCATTATGATTTCTTCTCCGCCCTCCCAATACCCTATATTCAGGACAAGATTGAGATGTATAAAGCATTAACAGAAAGAGGAATCTTTGATGAACTATCCCTCAAGAATGTGTTTATTTGGATTCAATATTGCATCATCCTCTACTCGCTCTATTTTTACGACACAATGTTAGAAAAGTGTCCTGCATTACCATTATTACTAAAAATCACAGCCTATTCAATGGCCTGCTTTTTTGCCCTCTCGTCAATTTCTGTAGTTGCGGGCCGACTGCACGAATTACTGGGTATCGTTGAACTGGCACTATTCCCATGCGTCTGTTACACTATACGTCCGCAGTACTATGGTAGAATTGCGGTCTGCTTTATTGGAGCGGTAGAAATGTACTTCACGCTATTCGTATGGGAGCTATTAGACTTTGCAATGGAATGAGTAACAATAAAAACGTTAGCAGCAGCCGTTCTTCCCTGTTACAGAAGAATATCTTTGCCTCTTTTGTTATCAAAGGGTGGTCAGCCCTCATTGTACTTCTGCTGGTTCCGGCAACCCTTCATTGCTTAGGAGAGTACAAAAACGGCATTTGGCTCACCATAAGTAGCCTGCTATTATGGATTGACAACATGGATATTGGTCTTGGTAACGGACTCCGTAACAAGATAGCAGAATACATGGCACACGATGAGTTTGAACGGACCCGTTCTCTCATTTCATCGACCTTCGCCATGTTGACATGCATCATCATCCCCGTACTGCTTATTCTGTTATTATTAATTGCCCTTACCGACCCCTACTGGATTTTCAACGCTTCGCCATCGAAAGTGGATCATCTTGACCAAGTTCTGATGGCAACGGTGACACTGGTATGCACATCATTTATTTTTAAGTTGATTGGCAACTTCTACATGGGTATGCAACTCCCTGCTGTCAGCAATCTGCTAATAGCCTTGGGTCAAACACTGGCACTCATTGGCACCTATATCGTACTGTGGTCAGGAAGTCATTCACTGATGCTTATCGCCTTGGTAAACACGGTGTCACCACTCATTATCTATTTACTAGCTTTTCCTTATACTTTTCTCTACAAATATCCGCATCTGTGCCCATCGTTAAAACTTATCAAGCTCAAAGAAGCAAAGGCAGTCATTCATATGGGGGTACAATTTTTCATCATGCAAATTTCCAGTGTCGTTTTGTTTATGACATCAAACATACTCATCTCGAATCTGTTCTCTCCTACGATGGTCACTCCTTATCAGATCACCTATCGTTACTTCAGCATACTACTCGTCATCTTTACTGTTATCTGCATGCCATTCTGGAATGCTACAACCGATGCCTATCAGAAAAACGATATAGCATGGATTCGTAATGCCACAAAAAAACTACGACTGATGACGGTAGGAATTCTTATCTGTCTGATAGTCATGATTGCGCTCTCAGATATCGTCTACGCCATCTGGATAGACCAACAGACGGTCATTGACCTGAAGATGAGCATCATGATGGCTACCTATATTTTCATCCTTATCTATAGCATGCGCTACAGCTATTTCATTAATGGTATCGGGAAACTGCGACTACAACTCATCTTTACCACAGCAGCAGCCGTTCTTTTTATTCCATTGGCTTACCTGACGACACAATGGACACACAGCATCATCTGGTTTATGATTGTCATGTGTTTGGTGAACATCCCCGGGCTCATTGTCAACCGAATTCAATTCTATAAGCTCATCAACGGAAAAGCAAATGGTATTTGGATGAAATAAGTTGCATTCGAGCAATAATCTCCTCTTAGTGCTTGCGCATCATTTCAAAATAGTTGCTCCTGATAATCCAATCCGACAAAGTCTGCAACCTTTCAACGTTGTATTCCTGATAGTTGGCGTTTAACAGGGAATGTCCTAATCCGCGCCATGTTGAACGTACGCCATAGATATCCAGTAGTGTGGTATAGACGTCCAACTGGTTGCAACGTCCGGTCCATGCATTGCTACTGTTAATACCACCATTGATAATGTAAAGTGGCAACTCGTCAACGACCTGACTATCAGCCATATTCAAATGAGCAGGATGGGCTTGGTGGTCGGCGGCTATCACGATGACGCTATTATCATAGAGTCCCTGTTGTTTTAAATGCTTGATATACTTCTCTATCTGCATATCAGTATAGTGACAGTCCACCAAATAGTTCAGGTATTCCGTCGTCAGCGATTTATCTGCCAGCGTAAAACCATGCTCCACGCATTTCGTATAGGGGTTATGCATCGACATCGTCAGCACGAGCGAAAAGAAAGGCTGTTCTGCCGTTGTTTCCACCTGTGATGTCATTTGGAATATTTGCTCGTCGTTCAAATCTTCGTAACCAGTCATATCCTTGTCATAGTCGAACTTCGAGTACATCTTTTCAATTCCATAACGCAAGTTCATCTTGTCCTGTTCCCAAAACGTCGGCGACGTGGGTACAATAACGTGCGAATGTTTTAGTCGGCCAGCATTTATCAAAGCTGCAGGCAAACCATAGAGCATCTTGTCCTTAACAATATTGACAGTTATCTCCGACTTCAGCGGCAACAGGCCCGTCATATAGATAAATTGCCCATCGGACGACTCGCCCATCTCAATATTAGGACACATATGTCCATTATAAAACACCATACTATCGCGTTTCAAGCTATTCAGGAAGGGTGTAATTTCCTTGCCATCCACTTTCAGGTCTGACGTTACCGACAGGTACGATTCAACAATAATGAATATCAAATTCTTGGTCCCCATGACAGTGGCTTTTGTCGTTCGTTGCCCATAGTCAGTAAATTCCTGTTCAATATCCGCCTTCTGACTTTCGTCCAACTCCCAATCCCTCTGTATAAAATCATCGTTACACACCAACGCACGCCTCAGGAAACCGCTGCGATACAGCATATTGTTGGGTGCCTGCGCATATTGCTGCTTGGTTGGTGAGAAACGAATAAAAGATGTTTTCAAGTCATGATCATGTAGCAAGTCCAACATCAGGATGGAGATCAAGACACCTGCCAGCATCGTACCCCACAACAATCCTATCGTCTTCAGCCACAGCCTCTTCAAGTCCTCCTTATTGTAGCGTTTATACAACCAACCGAAGAGGATAGCCCAAAGGATATAGAATAAGTCATGCCAACGAAAGCCTGTCAGTGTGCTATCTATTACGTCGCTGTCATTCAAGTTGCCCACCTGTAGAATTACCAGATTGGGCAGATAGTAGCCAAAAAAGCGCGAATAGAGCACGTTGCAGAAGGAGAGCAATGCCGTTAAAATGAATGTCATCAACAGTGCCCTCTTTACCCTACCCTTCATCAGTAGCATACTCAGCAGGAAGAAGGACGTTGCATCAATCAGACACGAAAAAACATTGCTCATTATAGCATCCACCTTGAACGGATACTCATATCCCACCGTCAATACCATCTGTCCATGCATAGACAAGAGATTGACCACCGACAAACCAAACAACAATAAAAACTTCCTATTCCAGGTTACTTTTTGTAAATATGTTGACAACATATCAATCCGTTATAATCATTTTTTGATGCCTTTACACAAACTGTGCTTTAATCCCGAACCAATAACAGGAACAGCAACACCAACAACCAGGTAGCCAATCCACCAACCTTGAGTATTATAAGGCCTCAATACCGGGAATTCTGCCAATTGCTCAATCGGGAGACCATAATAGGCAATTATGATCAAACTAACTATTTTGAAGGACAAGAAATGCCATGTCAATATTTCTATCGTCTTGTTACCGATATTTGAAATAAAGCTAGAAAGACGGTGTGTTTTTCCAGTCAGATATTTGGAAACCATCAACACAACGATAGAGCCAGCCATTGCTGAGATAAAATAGGGAATGGTATGAGTCCATATCATATCTAGCATATCGCCACGCCAGTACACACTTCCCAACAGCAATAATAAAGCACAGCCAAGGAGAACAAGCATACTGTACTTGTCAACGATTTCTTCTATCGAATACGACTTATAGAGGTAACCTGCCATCATACATGATACTGCAAAGAGCTCCTTCGGACCACAGTAGATATTGACAACAGGAATCCCCTTAAAATATAGCAAGACACTTAGCAGCAAGGTAACGACTCCTCCGATAATGGGAATTTTCAGTTTTAGTAGTCCATAGAAAATGAAAGAGGCAAAAAACATCGTATGCAAGAACCAGTAGCCGCCCAACAATTGTTCGTTACCACTAAGGCAAAAGAATATAAAGAATGTCTTTTTCAGATAATCAGACACACTATATAACTGAGAGACTTCTCCCTCAAATCCCCACACATCATTATAAACATTCAGATGGAAGAGAACGTTGTGCAGCAAAAGGAAAATCAGTCCCCATTTAACAAACGGAATATAGATTCTGCTGATGCGCTTTCTGGCAAAATTTCTGAAATCCCCTAAATGACTCTCTTTGAAACAGTAACCAGAGAGGAAGAAAAACAGAGGCATGTGGAACATATATATCAATGCACAACCATAATCAGAAAAAAAAGTATGACCTAAAACCATTAACATAATGCCGATGCCTTTAGCAAAAGACACAGAATTATAAAATTGTATATTATTCATCGAATTTACATTATTATGCAAAGGTACGAAGTATTTCTGTACAAACTGTTGCACCCACGTTAATTATATTTAAATTCTTATCTGCAATGAGCATATTCTTTGCTGCTATAAATAGAATTTTATACTTTTGCATAACTATGACTGTATCTATCATCATTGTCAATTACAATACGCTGCATGTTCTAAAACCGTGTCTGGATAGCATTATAGAACATACCATCGGTATCGATTACGAGATTATTGTCGTTGACAATGGTTCTACTGATGGCTCTATCGAGGTCTTATCTCAAGATAATCGCATAACCCTTATTCAAACAGGCGAAAATCTAGGTTTTGGCAAAGCCAACAACAAGGGACTAGAACAAGCGAAAGGAAAATATATCCTCTTTCTCAACTCTGACACACTGCTCAGAAACAATGCCATTAAGATATTCTATGATTTCGCCGAGCAGTATCAGGGCAAACTAGGTGCTTTAGGAGGTATTCTAGAAGACAGGCAAGGAAATAAGATCCATTCCTACGGACAGTTTCCTAAGATGAGCAACGATATGCAGAAATATCTTTGGACACCTATATTGAAAGGATTTCGCATTTATCGTCAGCCTACGATTGAGTACCCAGAACAATGGATGAAAGTTGGCTACGTAACAGGTGCTGACCTATTTGTCCGTCGAGAGGTTTTGGATGAGTGTGGTGCTTTTCATCCAGCTTTTTTCATGTATTGCGAGGAGTCCGAGATGGAGCATCGATTCAATCTACATGGCTACGATAATGTGCTACTCAATGGCCCTAGAATCATCCACCTCGAAGGCGAAGGCGGCAAAGACGGAAAGAGTAGCAGATTTATACGAGATACCTATAGACAACAAAAAAGTGAATACATTTATTTCAAGCTTACAGAGCCTCGTTGGAAATACTTTCTCTATCGTACTATCCACCCGGTGTTAAGACTAACTGTATGGCTCAATCCTAATGTATCATTTGCAGACAAATGGAAATTCACTAAGCAATTGTACGTTTCGATAAAACTTTAATAATATGAACATTCTCATTGACGGTCGAATATGGTCCCTTTTCTCTGCTGGTGTTGGGACGTTCTTTACCTGTGCCATCATGGAATGGGCGAAGCAGAGAAAAAACGACATATTTTATATTATACTACCCAAAGGACTTGATACAAGATACGAGCTATCATCAATCCCAGATAATATAAAACTGCTTGATTATTCAAAGCAGTTTCCCAAAAGACTGCCGAACATCATCATTCTGCAACTATTAGTGCCCTACCTTTGTAGGAAACTACACATCAACATGTATTATTCACCAGTGCCTCACCTACCCTACTTCATTCCCTCAAAGGTAAAGACAATGGTGACCATTCATGATGTTGTCAATATTGAGATGGCTCAGACTATGTCATGGACTAACCGACTGGCTACCAGTATCTTTTTCGGACAAGCAATCAAAAAAGCGAACTTCCTATGGACCAACTCCTATTATACGAAATCAAAAGTGGAAGCATATTACCCCTCACGCCACTGCAAGGAGATATTTACAGGCGATGCTGCCGACAGGAATATATTTTTTCGCAGGACGCTGTCTGAAGACAAAAAACTGCAAATAAAACAAGCATTCGGCATCAAGCATCCATTCATTCTATTTGTCGGCTCTCTGGAACCGAGAAAGAATCTTAAGTTCTTATTAAACATCATACCCGATCTCTACAAGGAGCATGGCATTCAATTGGTGGTGGTAGGCGGAAAAGGTTGGAAGAACACGGATCTTAAAGACATCATAGAATCACCGTCTTTTCCAAAAGAGTCAACCATTTTCTGTGGTTATGTTAGCAATGAAGACTTAGTTATGCTATATCATACTGCCGCTTGTTTTGTATCTTGTGCACTAATGGAAGGATTTGGAATGCCTCAATTGGAAGCTTTATTATGCGGATGCCCTGTTGTTACTGCTCATAACACGGCCATGATAGAAGTGGCCAAAGAGAAAGACGGTGCTGTTACCGTAGAAGGATACGACAAAGAAAAATGGATACATGCAATCGTAAAGATGCTACAAGAACGACCTAATGTCAATTTGCAGCAATTATCTGACTATCATTGGGGTAACATTATCGACAGATTAACTTCCTATCTTTCGCACACTACATCTCATACATAGGTTCAATTTCTACAAACTACTTAATACAAAAATAACACAATAAAAAAAACATTGTAACGTTATATCATTATAAAACAACTCAAGTGCACATGCAAAAAACCATACTCCATATTTCCAAATATTACCATCCCTATATTGGGGGCATCGAAACCTTGGTCAAGTCTATGGCCGAGGGGTTAACGGAATATCGTAATATTGTCATCTGCTTTGCCACTGACGGAAAAGATACCGTGGATATCATTAATGGTGTCACAGTATATCGTGTCAAAGTCAATTTCTCCATAATGAGTCAAGACGTGGCCATAGGGTATTACCGGACATTAAAGAAATTGATAGCAGAATACAAGCCGCAATATGCTCATGTCCACTGCCCTAACCCCTACGTCTACCCATTAGTGCTCAAAGCCATCCACCCTGATACAAAACTAATTCTGCATTGGCATTCGGATATTCTATCTAAAGGCATTGTTTATAGACTTGTCAAACCGTTCGAGAGTGCTATATTGAAACGTGCTGATCTCATCGTCACCACCAGTCCGAACTACATTCATCCATCAAGTCCCATCTATCAATACAAAGGAAAGACGAGCGTAGTTCAAAGCGGTATTGTATTGGACAATTTTAATTTGAAAGATGGGGATGAAAGACGAATAACTGAGATAAAAACACAATACGGGAACAAACCAATTGTGTTTCTCTTTGGCCGCCACATTCCTTATAAAGGCATCGACTGGTTAATGAAGATTGAAAAGCAGGTCAAAAGCGACTGTCAGTTTATCATTGCCGGTAGCGGTCCGCTAACCAAAGAGTTAATGAAAAAAAACACATCGTCCCGTATCACCTTTACAGGTAAATTAAGTACGGATGACCTACGCTGCTATATCCATGCAGCGGATATCTTTTCCTTCACCTCTAACACTAAAGCAGAAGCATTAGGATTGGCGTTGGCTGAAGCAATGTACTGCCGTTGTACCCCTATTGTTTTCCATCTAGAAGGTTCTGGTGTGAATTGGGTCTCCATCAAAGATCAAACAGGATTGGAAATACCTTTAGGCGACATTTCTGGTTATGCTAAGGCTATCGACAATCTGTTAAATAACCATTCATTAAGAGAAAGACTTGCCGAGGCTGCGCATCAACGTGTCATAGATATGTTCACAGAGCAGAAATCTGTTAACATCATGAAAGCCATTTACGAACAATTGTAAGAAGCGAAAGACTATGAGTCGGATTTATGTCAACGGACGATTTCTCACACGACCCATAACAGGAGTGGAGCGTTATGCATATATGATATGTAAAACGCTGGTAGAGATGGGCACAGATTTCACGATTATTTGTCCTAACTCTCCCCTTATGTCATGCTATGATGTCGGCAATCTTCCTATCGTTCATTATGGATCCGGCCAGTCTCATTTATGGGAGCAATTTGTACTACCCTTCTATTTCATCGGAAAGAAAGACTACGTCATGTTTTCTTTTACGGGATTAGGGAGTATTCTCCTCCGTAACAAGATAATGACTATACACGACCTTTCGTTCCTTGATAATCCCCAATGGTTTTCCAAAGGTTATTATTGGTGGTACAAACTGATGACCCCCTTGGCTGTCAGAACTTCAAAACATATCATCACAGTTAGTGAGTTCTCAAAAAAAGAGATTCTTCGTTTCTATCCTTTTATCAAGGAAGAGAACATCAGTATCGCCTATAATGCTGCTGATGAGAAGTTCTTTCACTTTCAGTCACTAGATAGCGTTCCCACAAAACCTTTTGCCCTGACCGTTTCATCTCTCGACCCTCGCAAGAACTTTGGCCGTCTTATTGAAGCATTCAAAGATATCAAGGGATGTTCTCTGTTTATAGTTGGGTCTCACAATCGAATTTTCACACAGGAAGGCAGTATGACTGCCACAAAAGACACCATCCATTTTCTTGGCAGGGTCTCTGATGAAGAATTAGTCCGACTTTATAATCAGGCAATCTGTTTCATTTTTCCTTCCTTATATGAGGGATTTGGTCTACCTGTCATTGAGGCTATGAAGTGCGGTTGTCCTGTACTCGTATCTGATATTCCCGTATTGAGAGAGGTCTGTGGAGAAGCTGCTATATATTTTAACCCACACCATATTGAAGATATAAGGAATACAATAGAGCAGTTTCTGAAAAAGAATGACACTCTTCGCCCCACCGTCATTGCAAAAGGATATGAAAATGCCAATAGATTTTCATGGGAGAAAACCGCAAAAAAAATCATTCTATTGGCTCAACATTATAAATAACGAACTATGATTATACGCAGTAAAGCACCATTAAGATTAGGACTTGCAGGAGGAGGATCAGATGTAGCCCCCTATTGTGATATCTACGGAGGTTTGGTACTCAATGCCACCATCAATCTCTATGCCTATTGTACCATAGAAGAGACAAATGACGCACAGATTACCATCCATTCCTTTGATGCAGATGTCCACAAGTCATATCCATTATCCAACTCATTAGAGATTGATGGACAAGCCAGCCTCATCAAGGGGGTATACAACAGGGTTTACCGTGATTTCCATCTACAACCGCAAGCATTCAAGATCACCACCTACAATGATGCACCAGCAGGCTCTGGATTAGGAACCTCATCAACTATGGTTGTTTGCATTCTAAAAGCTTTTGTGGAATGGAAAGGATTGCCGTTGGGTGATTATGAGATAGCCAAGTTGGCATACGAAATAGAACGGAAAGACCTAATGCTGAGTGGTGGGAAACAAGATCAATATGCCGCCTCCTTTGGAGGATTCAATTATATTGAGTTTATGAAGGATGATATCGCTATCGTCAATCCACTGAAAATCAAGCGTTGGATAATTGATGAGTTGGAAGCCTCCATGCTTCTTTACTTCACAGGACGCTCTCGTTCATCAGCTGCCATTATCGACGAACAGAAGAAAAACACCGAGGGAGGTAATAGCAATGCCATTGAAGCAATGCACCGTATCAAACAAAGTGCCATTGACACCAAGCTTGCTCTTTTGAAAGGTGATATTGATGCTTTTGCCGATATTCTGCGTGAGGCATGGGAAAACAAGAAGAAGATGGCAAACAACATTTCGAACCCCATCATTCAAGAAGCGATGGATGTTGCCCTTCAGGCTGGTGCCAAAGCAGGAAAGGTATCTGGAGCCGGTGGCGGTGGATTCATCATGTTCGTAGTAGAGCCTACGCGAAAGAAGGAAGTAGAACAGGCCCTATCAAAATTGGATGGATTTGTCATGCCTTTTAACTTCAGCGATGGTGGTGCACACGGCTGGAAGATTTACGATACAGACAATGTTAAAGCATTCTAAATATATATGGAGGAAAATATCAACAAACATATTGACAATCTGATAGACCGTTATCCAAAACTGATAGTCTGTCGCAATTCTATTCAAGAAGCTTACAACACCCTGAAGCAAGCCTACACAGATGGTCGCAAGCTATTGGTCTGTGGCAATGGGGGTTCAGCATCTGATAGCGAGCATATTGTTGGTGAATTGATGAAAGAGTTCAAGCTCAAGAGGGAAGTGTTCAAAGACCAAGCTGAAGCCCTGAGAACTATCGACCCTGAGTTGGGCGAAATTCTGGCTAAACACCTGCAGGGAGCGCTTCCTGCCATAGCTTTAACTGGTCATTCTTCGCTGACCACAGCATTTATGAACGATAGTAATCCTGAGCTCATCTTTGCACAGCAAGTCAATGGCTATGGCAAACCCCACGATGTATTCTTAGGCATATCCACATCAGGAAATAGCCGTAACGTGCTCTTTGCTGCTGTAGCTGCAAAATCAAAAGGGTTACACGTTATCGGACTGACTGGCCAGCGTGACAGTAAGCTGAAAGAGCTGGCAGACATCTGCATCCAGGTGCCGGAGACTGAAACCTATAAAATACAGGAACTGCACCTTCCTGTCTATCATTGTCTCTGCTTAATGTTAGAAGAGCATTTCTTCGGTAAATAACAAATAAAGGAAGGATTTATGAAAGTCGTCATTATGGCCGGTGGCAAGGGAACGCGCATTGCTTCTATCAAAAGCGATGTGCCTAAGCCCATGATTGAAATTTGCGGAAAACCGATATTGCTATGGCAGATTGAGAATTTAAAAGCCTGTGGACTGACGGACATTACTTTGGTAACAGGTTATCTGGGCGAGGTCATTCGCAACTATTTCATGGATGGCAGCAATTTTGGCGTTCATATCAGCTATTATGAGGAAGACCATCCGTTGGGAACAGCAGGAGCTTTATTCAAGATGAATCTTCAGGACGACTTTTTGCTGATGTGCGGTGACGTCATTGTGGATGTAGATTTCAACCGTTTCATCCAATTTCATCACGAACATCATGCCTGGGCCAGTTTGATGTCTCATCCCAACGGACATCCTTACGACAGTTCATTGCTGGTGACAGAGATACTTCCTCCACAAGAAAAAGGCGGATTACCTATTGACACCCATCGGGTAATGAAATGGATGAATAAGGAAGACGAACGACTCTATTACAAGAACAGGGTGAATGCTGGCATTGAAATCATATCACCAGAACTGCTACATGAAACCATGAAGTCTTATATTCCTCGTCATCCTGAGACTCCAGACAAAATTGACTTGGATCGTGACGTACTGAAACCCAATATCGCATCAGGAAGAATCTTTGCTTATGATACCTCTGAGTATATCAAGGATATGGGGACACCAGACCGTTACTATGAGGCTGAAAAGGACATCCTTTCTGGAAAGGTGAAGGCCAGGAATCTCTCACAGAAACAAAAAGCCATATTCCTGGACAGGGATGGCACCATCAACAAATACGTTGGTTTCCTGACCAAACCAGAAGAGTTCGATTTACTACCAGGAGTTGCTGAAGCTATTAGGCAGATTAACCACTCTGGATATCTTTGCATCGTTGCCAGCAACCAGCCTGTCATTGCACGTGGCGACTGTACCTTTGAGCAGTTGCAAGAGATTCACGACAAGATGGAGACGTTGCTTGGACAGGAGGGTGCTTTCGTTGACGCTATCTATTATTGTCCTCACCACCCCGACAAAGGTTTTGAGGGTGAACGCCCAGCATATAAAATTGACTGCAATTGTCGAAAGCCAAAGCCTGGTTTGCTACTACAAGCCGCCAAAGACTGGAACATCGACTTATCGCAATCGTATATGATTGGCGACAGTGAAAGGGATGTTGAGGCTGGGAATGCCGCTGGCTGTAAACAATCTTTTTTCATTAAGACAAATGAGCCAGATGCGTTACTCTCTATTGTCAACAAAATAATATGAGAAGGCTACATCTATTATTCCTGAATATAGTCATATTCTCCATTCTCCCAGTTCAGGCCAAGATACCCATCGTGGCCTATTATGGTATTCCTTTGGAATATTCTAACGCTAGTCGTTTCAAGGAATTCAAGGAGGCAGGATTTGATGTGTCAATCTGTTTCTACGACGATACACCCGTTGACACCCTTCTCAGAATATTGGACGATGCCCAAGAGAGTGGCATCCAATTGTTGATTAGCAGCGGATGGATATCTGTTCAGCCCCATGTCGGGATTCCAAGACTCAAGAATCATCCAGCGCTCTACGGGTACTTTCTGCAAGACGAGCCTTGGCCAAAGGATATCCAGGAGACTATACGACGCTATCGGGCAATGGCGAAACAGGACACAAAAAAACCTACATACGTTAATCTATTGCCAGACTATGGTGATGGATTACCTAGAGAAATCCAGATGCCACCATACAAGCAATATCTCAAACAGGCATCAGCCATCGGACTGCCGTTTATCTCCTTTGATTTCTATCCTATTAGGGATTTTGGTATTCGCGAAACATGGTATTCTTGTTTGGAGGATGTTCGCCATGAAAGCCTACGTACGGGTAAGCCTTTCTGGGCTTTTGCCCTTTGCACGCCCCATTGTGACTACCCACAGCCCACAATAGAGTCACTACGGCTGCAAATATACTCCAATCTGGCATACGGTGCTCAAGCCATAGAATATTTCACCTACTGGACCCCCAAGCCTACGGATGAATGGAATTTCCACGATGCCCCCATTAGTATTGACGGACGTCGCACCAAGAACTATCCATTGGTAAAACGAATGAATCAGGAACTGCGTGGCCTGCTTCCCTTGTTTGACAAGGCAGAGATCCAAACAGTAAACCACATGGTGAAAATACCGGAGGGCACCACGAAATTAAAACGCATTCCGACAAACATCAAGAAACTGAAGATTACAGGTCGTCAAGGGGCCATCATCTCAACCTTCAAGAAAAACGGACATCTGTACATGGCAGTGGTCAACAAAGATTATCAAAGCGATATGGAACTCTATATTTCTGCCAAAAGAAATGTGACAATGCTGACTAAGCAGCTGAAAGAGACCACAATCAGGACCAATTACAAGATAGGAGGCGGAGATATGCTCATATTTAAGCTGAAATAAAACACAAAAGGCATAGAACAAAATTTCCTGAATAGCATACAATAATAGCAAAAATTCTTAGTTATTATAATAAATAATAATGAAGAATTGTTTATGATCATATATATACTAAGCGCTTTTTTATTGAGTTTAATATGCGGGGTGGTTATTACACCTCTCATTCTTGATTTCTGTAAGCGCAAAAGGCTTTACGATATTCCGAATGAGCGTAAGGTACACAAGAATGCAACACCAAGACTGGGTGGCATTAGTTTCCTGCCCAGTATGTTGCTGGCATCTCTTGTTACCATTATAGCCTATAACCACAACATTCATGAACAGCAAGTACAAGTCAGTACATGGACATTAGGATTCTTTTTTAGCTTACTTCTGATTTATGGAGTTGGACTCATTGACGATCTAGTGGGGTTGGGCGCAAAGACAAAATTCACAGTTCAGATTGTGGCTGCAACGATATTACCTATATGCGGACTATACATTAACAACTTGTATGGTTTCTGTGGTATCCACGAGATTCCTTTTAGTATAGGAAGCGTGCTCACGGTTTTCGTTATCGTGTTTGTTAGCAATGCACTCAATCTGATAGACGGTATTGACGGACTTTCTGCAGGTATATCATTGATTGCGTTATTAGGGTTCCTTGTATGTTTTATACGTGAGGACATCATCGCATATTGCATTCTCATTTCCGGACTGATTGGCATTCTGATTCCCTTCCTATATTATAATGTACTGGGGAAAGCAGAGGATAACCGCAAGATATTCATGGGAGATTCGGGATCACTCACCTTAGGTTTCATCCTAGGTTTCCTGTTTGTGAAATTCACGATGGATAATCCCAATGTAAAGCACTTCAGACTGGAATCAATGATGCTGGCTTACTCTCTATTGTTAGTCCCCTCATTCGACGTCGTGCGTGTTTCGCTGGTAAGACTATTCCACAAAGCCCATATTTTCCAGGCTGACAAGAATCATATCCATCATAAACTGATGCGCACAGGCATGAATCAGCATCAGGCATTAATTACAATATTAGCAATTACATTAGTATTCATCTTAATCAACTTAGCTCTATGGTACCTGATAAAAATCAATATGAGTTGTGTAGTAATAATAGATATTGTTATATGGATGCTTCTACACTGGTGTATCAACAAAGCCATTACGAAGAAGAATTTACCTGTCTATATGCCAAATCAGGAGGTAGCATGAATAAGCGTTTGTTCGATATCGCACTCTCGTTGGTTGGACTCATTCTTGGTTCGCCATTGTTTCTCATTATATATATAGGTATAAAATGTAGCTGCAAGGGGTCTATCATTTTCAAGCAGGAACGTATTGGCTTGCATGGTAAGCCCTTTAATATCTATAAGTTCCGCACAATGATTGTCAACAACGAGCAGAACGGCTTGCCAATGTTAGCTGAG
>JAEEGG010009240.1_pt1 | contig 22155 bp, 41 predicted proteins | sample 9134161 | NCBI WGS metagenome assembly JAEEGG01 (sample SAMN16246543, study PRJNA631951) | gut metagenome | biome: gut microbiome; feature: rumen; material: CR-attached | host: Bos | place: Iran: Karaj | collected 2018-10
GCTGCTCCTGAGAGCGGTGTTCAGTCTGCTCTTGAAGGTAAGGGATTTAAGTTCATTGCTTCTTCTGCTGACGTTATCCGTCCTGAATATCCTACGAAGCTCACAGACCTTACTGTAGTTTCTGCAGAAGGTACAGCATCAGGTGATACAGCTATTACGGTCACAGGCGTAACGCTCAAGGCTGGTGAGAAGTTTGCTTATAAGGTTGCATCAACGGCAGCTCCTACTATCAATCCCGGTGATAAAGTTGATAATACATGGACTAAGGTCGATGATTTTGATACTGATATTACTGCAACTGATGGTTACAAGATCGCTGTCGTAGCTCTTACAGCAGCAGGCGAAGCATACGCATACGGTTCCGCAACCGTAGATGCAAAGGCATAAGGAGGAATGAAAAATGGGCAAGTGGGAAAATGGTGTTTTTGGATTTATTCCCGAAGCCGAGTGGCTTAATACAGAGTTCAATCCTACAAGACAGAACGATCCTGTTGATGGTCTTTTGGGTGATCTCAGAACAGACAATATCATGGCTCAGTGGCAGACTATTGCTTCCGAGTATCAGATCCCTGTCATGGCACAGTTCCATGGATTTGACACAGAGGCAAAGACTACTTTCAGAGCACCTATCGATACACATAACATCGAGAAGGGTCTTATTAAGGTTAAGATGAACCAGTCCGAAAGACTAAGAGCACTTACAAGAGCCGGTGTGCGTGAGGATGCTCTTTATGATTACGTTCTCAATGACGGTATCCGTCTTGCAGATCAGGTCATTACACGCTCCAAGGTTGCCAAGAACGAGCTTCTTGCAACAGGTAAGGTAACGATTCACGAAAACAACCTTGATCTTACGGTTGATTACGGTGTCGATTCTTCTCAGACAGGCTTCGAGATCGATTTCGGTGCAGGTCAGGACGTTCCCGGACAGATTCAGGCTATTCTTGATGCAGCTCTTGCAAAGGGTGTTACTCTTACAGGTATTCTCACCTCAAGAACAATGCTTACTAAGATGAGGAATCATCCTTCTGTTCAGAAGGCTATCAATGGCAATATTGGTGTCGGTGCAACGGTTAGAATGTCCGCTCTTACAGCTTGGCTTGAAGAGGAATATGGTATCGTTTACATCAGGACAAACGATCTCACATACGTTGCAGATGCACAGATCAACAGTGACGGAAGACCTGTTCAGGAAATCGTCAGATATTTCCCTGCAGACAAGATCACATTCTTTGCACCTGCTCCGAGTGGTAAGCTCGGTATCGGTCTTTGGGGTGATCCTCCGGAAGTTGATGTTGCTAACCTGATGAAGGTTGAAGGCAGCTCTGTTTCACCTTATGTCTATGTTTCTCAGTATGTCGAGAATGACCCTGCAGTTCTTTGGACAAAGGCTTCGGCACTTTATATGCCTGTCCTTTATAATCCTTCAAGTCTGTATATCGCTAAGGCTATTCAGACAGAGGCACAGGGCGAGGGCTGATAAATGGAAAAGGTACTTACAGAACTTTGTGCGTATTTGAATAATTACTTTTGGAGAACCAAGAGAAACGTTAAGATGACGATTTCAGGCGGTACATTTACTGTTGATTTCTTAAAGGAAGGACAGTATTTCCGCATTCTCGGAAGTGATCTCAATGACGGAGTATATAAGTACCCGGTAACAGACCTCAAAGACGAGGAATTCGAAGGTCAAATATGGTCAATGGCTGTCCCACAGACGGTCATTGACCTTGCTTCGGAAATAGGCGATTGGCAAGCTAAGTATGGTTCGGTTGATTCGGAGAATATGTCTCCTTTCAATTCTGAAAGTTTCAACAATTATTCTTATAATAAGGACTCTGCAGGCAGTTCAGCGAATGGATTAAATTCTAACAGCTGGCAGGCTATATTTGCTACAAGGCTCATTCCTTATAGGAGATTGAGAGGATTGCCGTGAGTTTAGTAACAAGTGCAATGGAGAAATCCTACATAATGGATAAGACAACAGGCCCTGACGGAAGAGGCGGTGTGATTACTACCTACAAAGAAGGAGCTGAAATCCAAGTTGCTTATTCGTTTGACACATCAACTCAGGCAAGAATTGCAGAGCAGGCAGGAACAGAAAACAGATTTATCCTCACAACCAAAAAGGCTATAAATCTTCAATACCACGATGTCGTTAAACGAGATCGTGACGGAAAGATTTTCAGAGTAACCTCTGACGGTGATGATAATTACACACCTGCAAGTTCTTCACTTGATATTCGACAGGTTGAAGCTGAAGAATGGACCATTCCGGCAACGGAGAATCAGAATGGATAAACAGCAGGCTTATTACAGTTTGTGGAGCAGTTTTGGTCTTCCGGCATACGATGAAACATCGGTCCCGGATGATGCTAAAATGCCATATATTACCTATCAGGTAATTTTGGATAGTTTAGATGCTCCAGTATATCCAACAGCTTCGCTCTGGTATCGTGACACATCATGGAATGATATTGATTACAAGTTGACCGGGATTGCTGCTTATATCGAAGATATGCAGCCAATAAAGCTTGATGATGGTTACATGTATGTTACTAAAGGAACACCTTTTGCACAGCGTATGGCTGAAGAAGACCGCACTGTTAAGAGATATATATTAAATCTTGGTGTTGAATTCCTCACAAAATATTAAGTAAAGGAGAAAAGCAAAATGGCAAAGAGATTTACACAGGTAAAGCTTGATGCTTTCAAAGAAATACAGGTTGAAACTGGTGTTATCGTAACGTATTTCAATCCTGCAAATCCTGTTCTTGATCGTTCTAAGATTCTTTGCACAACATCTGGCGGTGTTACAGTTACTTGTAAACCGAGTTTCATCGATTACTTTGAAGATGTTGATAATGTGCCGAATGGTACAATGGAAGGAAAACAGATTGATTCGTATGAATGCTCAATTTCGGGATCATCCCTTGATTTTAATAAAGCAAGAATCAAGATGCAGATCGGTGCAGCTGATATCGATGTAACTGACGATACAAGAATTACACCGAGAAATGAACTGAAGATTGCTGATTTCGTACCTTCTATCTGGTGGGTTGGAGATATGGCAGATGGCGGTTTTGTTGCTTGCCAGCTTTTGAATGTTCTTTCAACTGACGGACTTTCAATGAAGAGCGGAAAGAAGAGTAAGAACATAACAGCATTCACGTTCATGGGACACTATTCAATCAATGCAGTTGATACAGTTCCTATGAATTTCTATATTGTTTCTGGCGAGGATGAAGGTGATTCTATCATTCTTGATAAGTACAGTCTTTCTGTCCCGGCAGGCAATAGCGCAACGATCACAGCAACAACGGTCCCCGGTACAGCAACAGTTTCTTGGCAGTCTCTTAATACAGATGTTGCAACTGTCGCAGCAGGTGTTGTTACAGGTGTTGCAGAAGGTACCACGCAGATTCTTGCTAAGTTCATTGATGATGATGTAACTTATGTTGCAATCTGTACCGTTACTGTTACCGCAGCCGGAGAAGGCTAAAGCATAAGAAAGGATTTTTATGGCTGATAATAACCTCAGACAAGAACTGAATGAAAAATCACTCGATATAATGGCAGACATGCTTGATCCTTATTTCGAGTTGATGAAGGATCCTGAATTTACAAAGCTTTTTATGACAAATGTTATGGAAGCGATAAAATACGCTTGTAAGCATCATAAGAAGGAAACAATTCAGATTGCTGCAATACTCAGCGAAAAAACCGAAGATGAGTTTGTGGTTAATCCTTTTGCCACTCCGATGGTTCTTTTATCTGCAATAGGTATGTATTCAGAGGCAGGACAAAACCTTTTTATCTCGCAGGTTCAGAATACGGAAGAAGCCTCATCTGGATCTGCTATGGAGAATACCGAGGCGAGCGAACAGTCAGAAAATTCTTAAATTACTGTAAAGCCAAATATGAAATGGAACAGCGGTCAGAGGCATATAAAAATTATGTCTCCGATTCGCTGTTTTTTATTCAACATCTATTTACTGATCCCGAAAAGGATGAAGATCATGGAAATATGTTTGGCTTAAAAATTCGGGAAATATTGCAACAAGCAGAAGAAAACAATATTAAGACAAAAGAAGAAACCCCGGAAGATATTATTAACAGAATGGTTAATAAGAGCATTGCTCTTAGTGGTGAAAATATATGAATGTATTTGAATTATTTGCAAAGTTAGGCCTTGATACTTCTGAATATGATGAAAGCCTTGATAAATCTGAGGAAAAAGCATCGAGTTTTGGATCAAAGCTAAAAACCGGAATTGGTGTTGCCGCAGGTGTCGCAACGACAGCAATAGCAGCAACAACTGCAGCCACAGTTGCAGGAACTAAGGCTTTTGTGGAAGGTGTTTCTGATGTTGCCGAGTACGGTGACCGCATTGATAAACTTTCACAGAAAATGAACATGTCGGCAACGTCATTTCAGGAATGGGATTTTATAATGCAGCATGCCGGTACTTCCATTGAAAGTATGCAGGCAAGTATTAAGACTTTATCTAATGCTGCAGAGACCGGAAATGAAGCTTTTGAAAAGCTTGGATTATCACAAGAAGAAATTGCTGAAATGAGCGGAGAAGAATTATTCTCTGCAACTATCTCAGCTCTCCAAAATGTCAGCTCGGAAACAGAGAGGACTTACTTAGCAGGCCAGCTTCTTGGCCGTGGAGCCACTGAGTTAGGTGCTCTCCTGAACATGAGTGCAGAAGAGACCGAAGAAATGAGACAGCAGGTACACGAATTAGGTGGTGTGCTTTCTGATGATGCGGTTAAAGATGCTGCTCAATTCCAAGACAGTTTGCAAAATATGCAGACTGCTTTTACTGGAATGAAAAACAGTATGCTTACGCAGTTTCTGCCTTCTTTTTCAAGCGTTATGGATGGATTGTCTCTTGTCTTTTCTGGCGATAGCGGTTCAGGCTTGGAGTTGATTGAATCTGGTGTAGATCAGATGGCAGATAAAATGTCAAAGGTTGCACCGATCTTCGTAAAAGTTGGCGGTACCATTCTGACTTCTCTGGCATCTGCGATCACCAAAAATTTACCGACTCTGTTGAAATCTGGAGCGGAAGCAATATCTGAAATTGGTACAGGTATAATTTCTAATTTGGATCAGATTTTACCTGCTGCATTTTCTGTAATTCAGACCATTGGCGGTTCACTGTTGGATCATGCCGATGAGATCATAGAAACAGGTGCAGGCATACTGATTCAGCTGACAGACGGACTTGCCCAGAATGCGGATCAGATAATTCCTGCTATCGTTTCTGTAATTCATACTCTGGTCAGCACTTTGACACAGCCGGAGGTTGCAAAACCGCTTCTCGAAGGCGGAATTCAGATTATTGTCGGATTAATTTCAGGTCTGGCACAGGCAACCCCGGAGCTGGTAGGTATGATCCCTGAACTGATCGGAAATATCATCTTAACGCTTCAGGGCGAAGGGCCGATGCTGATTGATGCCGTTTTACAGATTCTTGGTGCTCTTGCCGTTTCTGTCTTAGGTTCAATTACCGGATTGATGGGCATGTCTTATGATGAGGTTATCGACAGCCTAACAAGTCTGTTCGGTGGATTAGAGACATTTGGAAAGGATGTCTTAAGCTGGTTTACACGGATATTTGACGGATCTTTGCTTTCTGATGTAGGAGCCTTTTTCAGTAATCTCTGGAATAAATTTAAGACTGGTTTCAACAATGTATTCACAGCTGTTACAGGCTTCGGAACAAAGGTCAAAAATGATATAAGTCAGACATTCGAGAATGCAAAAACCACGATTAAAAATGCAGTTGAAGCCTTCAAGAATTTCTTCAAATTTGATTGGCAATTGCCAAAGCCTAAACTTCCTCATTTCAGCGTTTCAGGCGGTGTAGCTCCGTGGGGATTTGGTGGTCAGGGTTCGCTTCCGAGCGTAAGTATTCAATGGTATAAAAAGGCCATGAATGAGCCTTATTTCCTTGATTCTGCCACGATCTTCGGTGCAGCTGGTAATAAGTTACTTGGTGGCGGTGAAAGCGGTTCTGAAGTGATTGTAGGCACTGATAGGCTCATGTCTATGATGAAGCAGGCAATCGGTGTCGGTTCAAGACCTATTACGATTAATGTTTACGGTGCAGCAGGACAGGATGTAAGAACACTGGCTAAAGAAGTATCAAGAGAACTGCAGAACCTGATTAACGATAAGGAGAAAGTATATGCTTGATTTGTTAAATAGAAGAATTACCTTCGGTGGTGAAGTCATTCCTGCTTATCTTGCATCTGTTCCTGATAAGGTTAAGCCTGTTCGCAAAATGACGGTTCAACCGATACCGGGAACTAATAGAGAAGTTGTTGAAATGGAAGATGCATGGGACTGCTATGACCAGCCTTACAGCTTCTTTGTTGGTGACGGATCGGAAGATTCCGTCTATGAGCAGTTAAACAATGTTTCAGCTGTCCTTTATAAAGAAGGATGGCAGACATTAGTTGATGATTACGAGCCTGATTATTACAGGCTTGCTTATTTTCAAGGCCCTTTTGACATTGAAAACAAAAAGACCAGAGTTGGAACATTTACTGTTTCTTTTAGATGCAGAGCTGAAATCTTTCTTAATTCCGGGAGTACAGAAGTTACTGTTGCATCCGGCAGCACTATAACGAACCCAACAAGGTTTAATTCAAAACCTTTAATCAAGATAACAGGAAGCGGAAGCGGAACCTTAACTGTTGCAGGTGTAACAATGTCCTTCACTGGCATCACGGATTACCTTTATATTGATTGTGATACAATGAATGTATATAGGTTATCTTCTGAAAATAAGGACAATCTTATGACAGGTGAATTTCCTGTTCTTAAACCGGGAAGCAATACTATTTCATTCACAGGTGGTATTACAAGTTGCAAAATCGTGCCTAAATGGTTCACAATATAAGGAGGTTTTATGTTTCCGATATTATATGAAGGCATAAATGTCGGTGTAGTTCCTCAAAATAACGGATTAGGTGTACTTTCCGATGCAATCAGTTGTAATTGCGAGGAAGAAATAAATGGAATCTTTGAAGTAACGTTTGAATATCCGTTCAGCGGTATTCATGCACAAGATATTTCAAAGCTTCGTGTTATAAAAGTAAAGCCTAATTTTACTGACAATCCACAGCTTTTTTATATTGACCGCATAAGCAAGGTTATGAATGGTGTATTTACGGTTTTCTGTAAGCACATTTCTTACTTGTTATCAGGTCTTCCTATTACATCAGGCACAGCCAATTCTGCTGTTGCTGCTTGTTCTTTATTGCAAAATTCCGCAGGCGGTTACACTATAACAACAGACAAAACCGCAAGCGGTAGTTTTAACATTACATCACCGTCTTCGGTCCGTTCATGGTTTGGTGGTAAGGCAGGAAGCCTGCTTGATGTTTATGGAACAGGTGAATGGCATTACGATAATTTTACTTGTAATTTAAAACTTCATCGTGGATCTGATAGGGGTGTTACTATCAGATATAAGAAAAATCTTTTGGAGCTGTCTCAAGAGATCGACACTTCAAATCTTTATACGCATGTGCTTTGCTTCTGGCAGAGTGAAGACGCAATGGTTATCGGCAGTAAGTTGCCGACAGGATTAACGCTTGATGTTGAAAAGACTTTGATTATTGATGCATCAGGTGATTATGAAGATCCACCGACAACGCAACAGCTGACAACAAAAACACAGAATTACATTGATAACAATAATCTTACGGTCCCGACAGATAATATTAAGCTTGACTTTGTTCAGAGCGGTGAACTTGCAAACAGGGTTGACCTTTGTGATACCGTTTCAATCTATTATGAAGCTTTAGGTATTACCAGAACGCAGGTCAAGTGTATTAGAACTGTTTTTGACTGTATCAGAGAAAAATATATTGAAACAGAATTTGGTGATCCAAAAACCAATATAACAGATACCATAATTCAGACCAATAATGAAATAGCAGAAAAGCCAAATAAATCTTACCTTGCTGAAGCTGTTGCTCATGCAACACAGTTGATTACAGGCAATCTTGGCGGTCATTTAATTCTCCATGACAGTAATGGTGATGGTGAACCTGATGAACTTCTCATCATGGACACAGACGATATAAACACAGCTGTAAATGTGTGGAGATTTAACCAAGCAGGTTGGGGGCATAGTTCGTCCGGGTATGATGGACCGTACACGCTCGCAGCAACGCTTGACGGAGGTATGGTTGCTAATTTTATTACTGCTGGATCTATGTCGGCAAATCGTGTCAGAACTGGAATGCTTGTATCTGATAACGGATTCCTTGTCATTGATCTTGATGCAGGAACAATAACAGCTCCGGCAATTACATTATCAGGGCAGGATGTAGGAAGCACACTGGACAGTCTTGTTCAGACTTCGGTTGAAACAAAGTATGCTTTGTCTAATTCCGGCACTGTTATTCCTTCTGCGTTTCCTTTAGATGCACCGACAACACCGACAGACCAACAGCCTTATTTGTGGTCAAGGACCGTTTATACCTATGCTAACGGTCAGGAAAGTACAAGCTATGGTGTATCGGTAAAAGGAGCCAAGGGACAAAACGGACAGGATGGTAAGAGTTTTACAGTTAAAGGCACCTATGATACGATGGCGGACTTGATCGCTGCACATCCGACAGGCGAAGAAGGCGATGCTTACATGGTAGCAGGAGACCTTGTCGTCTGGAATGTAGATACAAATTCATGGGAGGATGTCGGAAGGATCCAAGGCCCCTCGGGCTTTGATGGCTTGTGGCTTGCTATTGAAAATGATGATGATGGAACATCAATGAATGTTACCTATACGGTAAAGCTTCTCAAAGGTGTTACTGATGTTACATCAACTTATAATGCAGTATTTGTATGGCAACTTGTAAAAGAAAGCGGAATAACTGAAATAGCAACAGGAACAGACTCAATAACTGTCGCAAGAGATTCAGCTGATTATGGTGCAACGGTTCGTTGCATCTGTATTGCTATCATCACGGAAGAAAATCTGCAAGATTATTCTTATGAAGTAATACAGGACTATTCAGGTAATGACATTCAGGTCATAGGTTCGAATGTTGTTAAGTTGATAGGTGAAAGCGAGATATACAAGCCTTATGCTATCTCTTCTCAATTCCAAGTATTAGCTGATGAAATATCTTCAAAGGTTGAGCAGACCGATTTTAATTCATTAGAAGGAACGGTAACACAACAGGGAACGCTTATCCAGCAGAATGCACAGGCCATTCTTTTGAAGGCTGATACATCGGTTGTTAATACTCAAATGAACGGCAAGATGGGAACGGATATGAGCAACCGCTCATCCTCAATCCTGATTGACAGCGGACAGATCAGGTTTGATTCTAACAGCCTTGTTGTCAATTCCAGTAAGTTCACCCTTGATGCAAATGGTAATGCTACATTTGCAGGTAATATTACAGGTGCTTCATTGAATATCGGTGGTGAATTTGTTGGTATTGGTGATGCTATAAGTGACGCTGAATCAGGTGCAATATCTGCAGCTGCAATTGATGCCACGAATAAAGCAAATAATGCAAAGGATTCAGCAATTAACACAGCCTCTTCTGATGCAACAACGAAAGCAAATAATGCTCAAACAAATGCGATTTCAACAGCAAAAGATTATACCGATACTGGTTTAGCCGGGAAAGTCGGAAATAACGAGATCAGGACAAAGTTTGCAGCTGATAATCATTCAATAGAAATACAATCAGGAACTGTTAAATTTAAGAGCAATACGCTTTTAATTGACAGCACACAATTCACACTTGATGCTCAGGGCAATGCTACATTTAAAGGTAATTTGAGTGCAGCCACGCTTGTTATTGGCGGATCCACAACGAATATCGGTACAGCTATAAACAATGCGGAATCTGATGCAATAGCAACTGCTGCTGCAGATGCAACGACAAAGGCTAATAATGCGAAGAATTCTGCCATTACAACAGCTGCATCTGATGCTACAACAAAGGCGAACAATGCCCAAAGCACAGCTATAAGCACAGCTGCTTCAGATGCGACAACAAAGGCAAACAATGCAAAGGATGCAGCCATTTCCAGTGCTAATGCTTATACTGACACAGGATTAGCAGGTAAGGTTGGCAATAATGAGATCAGAACCAAATTTGCAGCTGATGCAACATCAGTCAATATTACTTCCGGCACAATTGCTTTTAAATCTAATACATTAAGTGTTGATGCAGATAATTTACAGATAACCGCAAATGGTCAGGTGACAGCAAATCTGTTTAAAGCAAAAAATAACTTTTCTGTTATTAATGCAACAAACAGCAAAACAATGGGTTTTATCTTTCCTTATTCACAGGGTGGTGCTATTCAGTTAAACGATTCAAATGAAGTTGGCAGGGCGAACCTTTTTGCAACAGATAATGGTGGCTATCTATATTTATATGATTCATCTGGCAATAATAAAATCAATCTGAACGGAACAAATGGTAATGCAACCTTTGGTGGTGCTATAAATTCATCAGGAGGCATTGTTTGTGGTGGTCTTACCGCGAGGACGCAAATTCTTGCTCAAAGCAATGCAGGTGTAACAAAGGTTTTCTTTGCTGCAACAGATACTTATGGTTATGGTGCGTTCAGAAATGCCAATGGTGATAACAATATTTATCTCCGAGGCGATTCAGGCAATATCGAATGTGTTTCCGTAACACAAACATCATCAAGAAAGGTGAAAGAGAACATCAAGCCTATTGAAGATGCAGAAAAGATATTGCAATTACAGGCTGTTCCTTTTGATTTTAAGGATAAGGCAAAGGGTACAGACAGGCGAGGCTTTATAGCTGAAGATGTCGCTGAAGTATTACCTAACCTTGTATCACCTGAAACAGAAGATCGTCATGCAAGCCTTGATTATATCGGTATGATTCCTTATTTGCAGGATATGCTAAAGAAACAACAGGCAGAAATTGATATACTAAAGGCAGAAATAGAGAAATTGAAAGGAGACAAATAATGGCAAGAATACAAGATTATCCGAGTGTTACGCCAACATCAAGCGATAACATACTCATAGTACAGAGCACAGGTCAGGGTTTAGCAAGCGTAGGCTCTACTTTTGGTGCGAAATTGGACAAGGCAAACCCGACAGGCACGGGTTCATTGTCATTGAACAGGGCAAGCGGTAGCACAGTAGGTCCTTATTCTACGACAGAAGGATATAACTGTACTGCAAGCGGTAATCAGGCACACGCAGAAGGACGAGAAACAATCGCAAGTAGTACATATACCCATTCCGAAGGATATATGACCAAAGCAACGGGGGATTTAGGTTCTCACGCAGAAGGAAACTCAACCGAGTCACGAGGGAGAAATTCACACGCAGAAGGTCAAGGCACGATTGCTACTCACAGAGGACAGCATGTTCACGGAGAATATAATTTATTAGACGCAAGCACAGCCGCGGCAACCGCAAGAGGCAACTATGTTGAGATTGTCGGAAACGGTGCAAGTGACGCCAACCGCTCAAACGCTCGTACTCTTGATTGGTCGGGTAATGAAACGCTTGCAGGCGGTCTGAAAGTTAACGGAAATCAAGATGTCGCCACATTGCTCAATCTGTCATCAGAGTATAAAGGTGCGTCTACAAGTGCAGATTTAATGGCTTGGTTTGTAACAAAATGCGGAACAATGGCAGATGGCGTAGTTGCCATTGTAACAATTAACCCTAACTATACAAGTGATGGCTTTTTAGGCGGTTCAGGAATTCAGCCAGCAATAATCTTTCGCAGTTCAAGTACAGTTTTTAGAGTTGCTTTCCCTTGCATTTGCGGTCAGGCTTATTATTACTCAAATGCTTGGCATTATTCAAAGGCAACGATGGCAAATGTAACCCCGACATAATGAGCAAATGCGAGAAAGAGGCGAAAAGGTATGACTAATGAAGAATGGCAAGAAATGATAAGAAAGAATGTTGCAGAACATACGGTTTTATCACCTGCACATATCAAGATTATCAAGAACGAAAAGACAGGTTCGATATTGGTGGTACAGGAAGAGGAAAATAAAAATGAGTAATGAAACAATTGGTACTATCATAGTCGCTTTGATATCGGGAATATGTGTTGCTGTCCCGACAATAGTGGCAACCGTTTCATCAAACAAGGCTCACGATGCTGTTGTTGATGAAAAAATGAAGACTATGTCTGAACAGATAAGCCATGTTGATACTAAAATAGATAAATATTCAAGCAATCAGGACGAGATCAAGGAACGTCTTGTAATCGTGGAGCAAAGTACAAAATCTGCTCACCACAGGCTTGATGATATTACAGCTCAATTAAAAATAACAGAACACAGAAAATGAAAGGAGTAACACTATGGAAAAAATCGATTGGAAAAGAAAACTCACATCAAGAAAGTTCTGGATTGCGGTAGCAGGCTTCGTTACATTGCTTTTAATCTTCTTCAATGTGCCACAAGCAACAGCAAATCAGGTAGCCGAAATAATCATGGCCGGAGCTGTCGTTATTGGCTATATCATTGGTGAAGGACTTGCAGACGGAGGAAACAAGAATGGGTAATTGCTGGAAACAGAAAGCAAAAGACTGGCTTTGGCAGCAGGTAGGAAGTGTCTGCGGTAAGTCGAGCGAATATGCAAAGCAGATGGATTCCGTAAATTACTATAACTTCCATAAGAACGGTGTTGCTAACAGCTGTGCTTTGTTCTGTGATTGTTCGGTCCTTAATTCTTGCACAGATCCTTCTTTTGACGAGGATCCAGAAGGTGCAAAATGGACTGCTTTATCTGCTATGTATGAGCCACAGACACCGGGAACAAACGAAGGTGCCGGATGTGTTCAGAAGGTTGCTTATTTTAGGCGTGCGGGACAGTATTACACAGACACACAGGACTTTTGTGAGTTGGATGAATTATTTTTAGCATCGCCTGAGTATATTAAACCCGAAAACCCTGAAGGCTTATATCACACCGGCATGATCGTCTCATGGGGTTTTATTGAGGAACTTGGCAAGGAAGGTTTTACAATCATTGACGGCAATTCGACCTTTGAAGGCGAGAGCGGCCGCGTCGGTTATCACTACTATGCTTATGATGACTCACGCATACACGGTGCAGGCCGACCGAATTGGGATGGCTGGGAGCCTGAAAATAATGACGATGATGATAAGCCGACACCTTCACCGACACCTGAACCTGTTGATAAGACTGTTCTTATCAAGATGAATGTACTCAGCAGAGGTTCAACAGGTGGTCAGGTTAATACCTTAAAAGCTCTTTTAAACGAGTTCGGATGGGCAGATGATCTTCCGCTTGATGGTGATTTCGATTGGGACACGGAAGAAGCTGTAAACAAATATAAGAATGCCTATGGCTTAGAAGAAAATGGCATAGTTGATGAGGAAACATGGAATTTGATTTTAAGATAAGGAGAAAAAACATGGGAAGACCAAGAAAGACAGAAGAACCTGTTAAGGAAAGAAAAACAAGAACAAAGAAGGTTGAAGAACCGGAAGTTAAGACAGAACAGATTGAGGATCCTGTTCTCGAAGAAGATACAGAAGAAGTTATACCCGAGCATGTTGAAGAGCCTGCAGCTGCTCCTGAAATTAAGCCTACTGAATACATCGTTAAGGTCCGTGAAGATTCTTGGCTAAACGTCAGGAGAGGACCGGGAAGAAACTTCGAAGCTGTCGCAAAGCTCAAGAACGGAAAATCAGTATTCGTTTACGAGCTGAAAGATGGTTTTGCAAGAATCGGTGATGATGTTTGGGTTGATACCAAGTTCCTGATCTCGAGACTGTAATATAATCAACAATCTAATAATTAAGGCATTCCTTCCGGGAGTGCCTTTTTTATTTTCCAAAAAATATTCAACAAAACTATTTACATTTTAGAAAATTTCTGTATAATTAAATTATAAATCAAAGGACGGTACACGACAATGACAAACATTAAGATTCAAGCCATAACAGAGATGGGATGCGTAGTATATGCCTCAATCAAAGTTAGTGAAGATTACACAATGAATGAAGTAGTCAGAAAAGTTAAAGAAAACGGTTACAAAGCTTTCAGAACAGAAACAATGAGAAGATTTGTAGAAATATAAGGAGAATAACAATGGAAACAGCATTTTACGAGATCGGCAATCTGACCATTATGGAAGTCCATGTAGGTAATGTCTGGGAGTATTACAGCAGGGAAACAGAAGACCCTTTTGATTATTTCAGATTTGTCTTTGGAACTGATAAGAAGCTCGATAAACTCGAATTAGGTACACTTTGGGATAACGGATATTTCGATGAACAGGAGGAAAAATAATATGCAGCCGGAAGTTATGCTTTTTATGTTTGGCATGATCCTGATAACGATTAAGGCAGTGTTGATGTCATTTGGTTATTGGAAAGAAAAGGAGGAGAACGATCATGATGACACCTGAAGAATACAGAGATATGCACTGGGATGAACCCCCCTTTTGGTATCAGGAAGACGAATCAGATCAAGAAGAAGATGTTGAGTTCGATGACGAGGAGGAAGAATAATGAGAGGATGCTTAACCGAAGAAATAAAAAACAAGTATGGTATTTCATTAAAAGAGTTGAGGCTGTTGCCATACTTCCAGTATTTACTTATGAATGAAATGAGGATAGATCCCAAGAAGATTGATCATGAAGAAAGATTAATTTTACAGAAATGGAGAGACGAAGGGAAAATTACATTCTCTATGTTAGAACCGTGTACATGTAGTAAGGAGTTCTGGAATTGGATGAATGAAATATTATGGGACACATATGTACTGCATATAAAGAAGGAGGAATGATAACATGAGGCTTTGGCATAAGGACCTGATCCCGGTACTCCCACGACAGCAGCTGCTTGGCCAATGGCGTGAATGCTGTTGCATTGCAAGTAACATAGCCAAGAAGGGCACGCCTAATCATCTTCTGGTAAACAAGGTTCTTGATTATCCTTTAGGAATGTTCACCACCTATACAAGACTTGTTAGAGACGAGATTGAACGCAGAGGCTATAAGATTTCAAAGCAAGCTCTGAATAATTATAGGTATAACATCAATAGATGTTCCGAGAGGCTTGATAACTATAACATCATAGAGAAAGGTCCTACTGATACACTATATAAGGATTGGCATAATGACGCTATCTTAATCAGTGCTTGGCAAACCTGCAGGAGAAATACGATTGCGGTGGTATTGGGATCTGTGAGTACGAGAAGATAGTTGATTTTGTAAAAAAGAAATATGGAGAGGTGTGAAAATGAGTGCATATAGCGATTGGAAGTGCGGAGCAATCACTGATGAACAGTACACATCAGAATGCAACAGGGAAGCTGCTATGGACCGTGATGAAGAATCACCTTGTAACTCTTGCGAATACTATAAGTATTTCAAGATCGGCTTAAAAAGAATCAAGATGTGTTCGCTTGATGAAGGCTGTATTTATGATGATGAAGAAGGAGAAAATTAAGATGAAATTTGAATTACCACGAGGACTGATAGTCGATACCAATAATATACCTGATGATTTCGAAGATCAGGGTAAGAAGGTTTTTGAAGAATATACCGAGTGTACGCATAGGGATTATACATATCAAGATAAGCTTTTATTCATAGATGTATGCGTTCATATCTTGCACGGCGATTTAGATAAGGACGTAGCCGTTATGGAACATATGAAAGATACATTTGAATATCAGGTAAGCGAGTGTGGCACGTTCCCGAATGAATCTGATTTCTTATCTATCGAGTTTATGGAATCGTGCTATGACGAAGGTGTGAAAAGTCAAAAACTATACTTTTCTCCTTCTTGTGGCGATGAACACGAAATAGAAAAGATTATGAAAATACTTATCAGGATAATTAGATCCGTTTTGGATTATGAAAAGAAAGGATAATAAGAATGATGATGGATGATATATTTTTTGAGGATCCTGCCGAGTGTGCAGAATGCCACAAGGTGTTCGAGTCAGGCCTTATAATCTGGGATAATGGCAAATGTCTTTGCCCGGATTGCTATGCAAAGGAACAGGAGAAAGCATCGTGATTAACACTGAAGACTATAAAAAAGGTTTTCGAGATGGATTCGAATATGGGAAAGCTAAAGGTTCTGCAGCACCGGATAGAGATACATCTTATTGGATTGTTGATAAGGTCAATAAGCATCATTATCACTACTATTGTCACCATTGTGGCTTCAAATCCAGATACAAAAAAAGCAATTATTGTCCGGACTGCGGAAGGAAGATGCAGAAAGGAGTTATGAAGAATGAATGATATAGTACATTTTTTAATTGTGGTATTTATCTTAATTGCATTTGTTTGTGCTCCTTATTTTATTATAGAATCCAAATTTCTAATAATTTTGTTAAAAATCAAAATATTAGAAAAAAAATGCAAAAAAGCAAAAAAAGAACTTTTGGAGATAATGAAGAATGAATTTGAGTCTTGATGAACTTGAAAGAATAAAAAAGAAATCATTTCAAGAAGGATATGACGAAGGGCATAAAATTGGATTTGAAAAGGGTTATGAACAAGCAATGCATGCTTTTGATAGTTGTTTAGAGGCTCGTATTGATGAATTAGGTAAATATCAGAAAGGCGGTACGGAATGAGCGACAATAAATCACTTTGCGATACTTGTTTATATAGATATAATTGCGTGCATAACGATGCAGGAATTAGTTTCGCTAATCATTCAGTTTGTTATGTATATGTTCCAGTAAAAAATGAGAAAGGTGATGAAGAAAATGATTGATGAACGATTGAATCAGATAGCCGATCATTACGGACTTGATGAACAGCTGAATATGCTGCAGGAAGAATGTGCAGAGCTGATACAGGCGGTGAACAAGTACAAAAGAACTAGATTTGATGGCTTTTCTAACTTATGCGAAGAAATGGCTGATGTAAGTATCATGTTAGATCAGATTCAATATCTAATTGATAATGAAAAGATGATTGCTCACTGGAAAGCCAAGAAGATCAGAAGACAGCTTGAAAGGATCCAGAATGAAACAGATGACCATATTTGATATTATTCCAGAAACCACAAGGGATATACCTTGTGGCTATATTGATGATATATCGCTAATCGGCCGAGAATTGCGTTTTAACGAGCTGCATGGAATGATCGGTAAGAAGGTTATAATTTGCTCGCCTCGACAATCTGCGGTTGATTACAAAGTAATTAGGATAACTGATTACTGGTCTGATTGTGACAAGGTTTATAAAATGGTCAGACCAATACCGGAAGGCTGCTTACACTATTCGGACCGAGTAAATGATTATATCCATGACGTTTGCGGTCAAAAAGAAGCAATGGATTGTTACGAGCTGGATTATATATGTGACCGGGTAGGCTTTGTTGATAAAGACAATAATAATCAATCTGATCATTTCTTATCAGAAATGTACTGCAAAAACGGAAGATTTGATCCAATGAACGAATATGCTGAAACATTTTACGAGTTGATTATATAGGAGGTTAATAAAGTATGAGTGAAAGAAGGTATAGACGTTTTCTTACTCCTGAAAGCCATTATGAAATGGTATTAAGAGCTGATGCTATCTTAAATAATAAAGATGTTGATGGACTTGATAATATTGTTATATTGCCGGCACATGAACAAATAATAAAAATGTTTGCGTATCATGGAATGAATGCTTATGAAATTGCAAGATCAGGAAAAGTTATAGGGAAAAGAGGTCCTATGTCAGAAGATATGATTTTATATTGGATAAAAAGATTCTTTCCTAACCTTCAATATATTAAAATGCATAAACAATCACAGAGGGGTTCAGATTCAGAACATATAGAAAAAATGCGTAAAGCAAAAAAACAATTATTAAGAAAAGCTCCTTACTGCGTAATATGTGGTTCAACAGAAAATCTTGAATTAGATCATATTTTGACTTGTTACGTTGGTGGAACCGATGATATCAGTAATTTACAGTTATTATGTCATCCTTGTCATGTAGCAAAGACTTTGCAGGAAGACAAAGAATTTGGTTGGAGAAAATCTGCACTTGAAAAAGGCAGAGCTGAACATAAAAGAAGAAAAATAAAAAATCAAACATGAATATGCTGATGCATTTTCTGAACTTAACATATAATATGCTATAATCAAAAACGGAGGTAAAAACCATGGAAAACAATGATAACATCGTAATGAGCAGGATCGCATTTGAAAGAATGCAGGCAACGGACGAGAGGAATGATACATGGAGAAATGCAATCATTATCATTCTGATCGTTTTACTCGCATTAACAAACGGAGCTTGGCTGTGGGCATGGAATTCTTATGAATATGTAGTTGACGACTATTCCATTGAAGCAGAACAAGACGGTGGTGGTGTCAATATTGTTGGTGGAGGGGATATTGATTATGGCTCAGAGAGTTCGAATAACTCGGAGAACGGTAACGAGGCGAAAAGCTAATGGCCAGAGCAAAGGTACCCGGAGAAGGAGAGGCAGGCCAAGAAAGAACGGTTGATCTGGATAATATTAGCAATAATGATATTCAGAACGCTATTGATACTTGGATCCATTCAGCCCGTGACAGGCTGATATTAAAACTCCGCTTAATTGATGGTTTAACATATTCTCAAACAGTAGAATATCTTTATGAACACGAGAAGATTGTAATATCCGAAAGGCAAGTTATAAGAATCATTTCAAAGACAGAAGATATATTATTTAAGCATATCTGATGTCAGTAAAATGTCAGTAAATTGGCACTCGCAAGACATTTTGCGAGTGCTTTTTAATTGCAAACGAAAATTCAAAAAATACTATTTACTTTTCAAAAATAAAATGTATAATTAAATTATCATAAATCAAAGGAGAAATCAAAATGAAAAAGTTTGAAATCGGCAAGAATTACAATATGAGAAGCGTTTGCGATCATAACTGCATCTGGTCTTTTACAGTAATCGCAAGAACAGCTCAGACAATTACCCTTTTCGATGGAAAGAAAGAAAAGAAGTGCAGGATCAGCAAGCAGTATTCCGAGTGGAACAAAGCTGAAACGGTTTTTCCTTTAGGTCAGTATTCAATGTGTCCGATCTTAACGGCAAAAAAGGAGGTATAAAGCAATGTCAGTTCAGTGGGATTATTACGATAAGTTTAAATCAGTTATAGATAAATATATGCCTGCTACCGGAGAAGGTGAAACAATAGCGTCTCAGGCGGTCACAGCGGTAAATAAGCTGATATACAAGTGGTACAACGATGGCGATGTTTTTGATAATTCAAGGTATCTTGAAGGTTGGTGTAATGATCTTAGCAGCTATGCTAATTGGTTATATAATCATACTGACAGAGCAAAGATGCTTGATAACATTTTTGTTATCAGCACAGACAGCGAGTACGAGGATCTTCTCAAAGAATTAGCTGATAGTATTCTTGATGAATCTTGGTTATTTACTCAGAACAAACCAAAAGAAGGAAGTATTTATAAGTGTAATGGTAAATTCAAGTTCGTTGAGTACGGTTTTGATGATGAAGAAGAATATTAAGGAGGTACGAACAATGTCAATGAATTATGTAGAAAGAACCGGAAAGGTCAAATTCACGAGCGGCCTTGTGGATTACAAGGCAGAAGGGATCCTTCATTTGGAACACGTTAAGATTCCTTGTGAGATCGGGTATGTTGATGGCTACGATAACTTTACAGGAAAGAAGTTACTGCAGCCTACTCATCTGTTTATCAAGGCTGGAGTCACTGATGAAGGTGATCATTATGAAAATCAGACTATTGATCTTTCAATTCGTAAAGATATAGCTGTTGAGAAGGAGGTATGACATGAACAAAGTAGAATTAATCGGAAGGATTACGAAGGATCCAGAAATCAAGCTTACAAGCAATCAAACGCAGTTCTGCCAATTTACGGTTGCGGTTGATAGACGGTTTAAAGATCAGAACGGTCAGAGACAGGCTGATTTCATAAACTGCATAGCATGGAAGAATACAGCTGTATTCATTCAGAAGTATTTTAGAAAAGGAAACAGGATCGGATTAGCAGGAAGTATTCAGACAAGAAGTTATGAAGATCAGAACGGACAAAAGCACTTCATCACAGAAGTTATTATTGATGAAGCTGAATTTGTTGAATCCCAGAACACAAATCAGGCTCAGTCTGCAGCTCCTGTGGATTCTGTTCCTTCTCAGACCCCAATTCAGGTAACACCTGATAATTCACAGAATGTAGCTTCGCAGAATACGCAGACAGCTGTTAATGAACCGGAGATCAGCGGTGAATTACCGTTTGAAATATAAGAAAGGAGAATTATATGCCTGTAAAAAAAGTGAATGATTTTGATAAATCTGTTATCAAAAAGATCAATGATTATATTGAATCGTATCATCTTTCTCATTCGAAGATAGCTAAAGCAGCAGGAATGAGCTATGGAAGGTTATACACCCTCAGACACACAGCACAGAGGATCAAACTGGAAGATTATGTTAATCTTTGCAAAGCATTCAATGAACCTCTCGATAAGTTTCTTTGAGGTGTAAAGTATGATTATAATGATCTTGGCAATGATAATTATAGGCTTATTGGGTATTCTTGTAGGTATGATTATTGAATCTGCATTCGAGAACAATATTAAGGAAGAACCGGAACAAAAAACTATTAAGGTTATTGAGATAAATGATAACCGGGAACAGTTACAGGTTGAGCAGGATCAGGAAGATTATTTCAAACCTTTTTAATTTAAAAAGCCTGCCGGAATGAGAGTACGGCAGGCTCAAATCAAAGGCTGTCTGCAACCATACGGTGTAAACAGACACTTGAATTGTAGCAAAATCTATTTTAATTTGCAATGCAATAGGTTATAATATCATCAGAGTTGTATCGGTGTCGCCAACGATACGACACAGGTACAACTATATAATTAGTAAATTACCCGGTAGAAATGGCGACTTCTACCGGGTTTTTTCGTTTTAGGAGGTAATAATGATACCAAAAGAAATTTTTATAAAGATCGACAATGAAGATTGTTGTATATTTTTACCCGTTGCACCAAATTTGTTGGTTAAGCCGAGCGAGGTTAGAGAGCTGATACCAATTATTGAAAAATATATTAGTAATCACACCGACGAAGAAATTGAACAAGAAAACGAAAGACGAATTGCTGAAATCTATCATTATCGAAACGAACCTTCGAAAAACAAGGGTTCTGATTATGCAGGAGGATATGTATATTTATTTGAGTGCGGTGGCAAATATAAGATTGGTGTTTCAAAAAATGTTGAAAGACGGATGAAAGATCTTGATAACAGACCTTTTAAGGTCAATCTTATTTGTAAAGTTTATAGCGATATGGCTTATAAGGTTGAACAAAGGATCCACGAACTTATGAGTAAGTTTAAAATCGAAGGTGAATGGTATGAATTTAAAAATGCACCTTCCGTCGATCAGTTTGTAAAATTAGTAAAAAATGTTGAACAAACTTTAAAGGAGTAAGTATGATTGTTAGAGTAATCAAAAACGAAAACTACACCGTAATGTCAAATCATCATTTAATGAACCGCAATTTGTCATTAAAGGCAAAAGGCTTATTGTCAATTATTCTTGCCTTGCCTGACGATTGGGAGTATTCGGTTGCAGGTTTGGTAGCTATTTCAAGAGAAAAAGAAACATCAATCAACACTGCACTTAAAGAACTGAAAGAAAACGGATATTTAGTCGTTATCAAGAAAATGCCTAATGAAACAAGTTCAGGCCGTATTGAATACGAGTGGAATTTCTTTGAATACCCTTGCAATTATCCTGATAGGGTTTATCCAAAAAAGGTAATGCCAGCAGATCAGAAAATTCAAGAACCCGAAAAACAAGGCACAGAAAAACAAGGGGTAGAATTTCAGGGGTTAGAAGTTCAAGGGTTAGAAAATCAGGGACAATTAAATACTAATATAGTAAATACTAATATATCAAATACTAAAGTATTAAATACTAAAGTAATAAGTAATACCCCTATTATCCCCGATGAAATTTCTGAAAAAGAATCCATGTTTGAGGACTTTTGGAAAGCATATCCACAATGTTTTAGAAAAGCGAATAAGAAAGGGTGTAAGGCGAAATTTATCAAGATCAAAGACCTTGAAAACATTTTCCCTGACATTATGAACT
>JAEEGG010009244.1_pt1 | contig 22145 bp, 22 predicted proteins | sample 9134161 | NCBI WGS metagenome assembly JAEEGG01 (sample SAMN16246543, study PRJNA631951) | gut metagenome | biome: gut microbiome; feature: rumen; material: CR-attached | host: Bos | place: Iran: Karaj | collected 2018-10
CTCTGTCTGTGCCAGCATGGCGAAAGGGCACAATAGGCATAACATTGCAAAAGCAAAGACCTTTTTCATAGGTGAATGGATTAAATGCGAAAAGACAAAGTTCAGAACGAAGTACGGAACTTGAAGACCGTCTTGCCTACCTGGATAACGTCGCCATCGTTCAAGGCAACAGCGTTCACGCCTGTGTCACTGCCATTGACTCGGGTGCCGCTAGTCGAGAGGCTATCCTGAATGAAGTAACTACCTTCGCGGTAGAGCAGCACAGCATGCTTGCCCGATACGGTGTTGTCGTTGACACTAATCTGGCAGTCCAAGTCGCGACCGATGACGTTGCGTCCTTCAAAGAGTTTGAAGTCAACACCCATATCGTTGAGGGTATAAGAGACCAGCCAACCCACCAATTTGCGTGAGCTGCGCACTTCACTGTAACCCAATTCTGGTCTCGATTCGTCTAAAATCATCGTTTTTGAAGCTGAAGAAACAGGCGGACTTACTCTATTGTCAGACTCAGGAGCGGTAAATGCACCCGTGTTTGGTATCGTTTCGCCACCCATTGGGGTACCCAAATCAGACATGACGCGTGTCTTGTTAGGGTCGCCCATACCACCACCGACTGGAATTGTGGCTCCTAAACCAGGCAATGTGGAATCGCCACCACGGCCACCTCCACCACCATATTCAGAAGAAGAAATCTGGGTAGCATTAGGAGCACCAGCACTGCTTGAACAATAAGGGCATTGAGCTAAATCATCCTTAAAGAAATGACCATTGGGACATCTTTTGTAACCTGAACCCATAACTTTTTGTTTTTGAAAGTTTTAATTACTACAATTACTATTCTTTAATTATTTTACAACCTGCAAATATATAAAGTTATTTTTAAAACTCAACCAAACTAGTCAAAAGTTATAGTTTTTCCTACACTGCCATCAGATTGCAACGTTCCTCTTCAGAAAACTTCTCAATTGCATACCTTAACATCGTGCGCGGCATGGATTTGTATCGTGTTGATAGCCAATCTTTCAGCCGTTGCTCATCACGTTTACCCGCCTCGCGCAAGAGCCAGCCGACAGCCTTTTGCAAGAGGTCGTGCAAAGGCTGAGCCTTGGCCAAAAAGATGTCAGCAATAGCGTAAGTGTCATCCAACTGATCGTGACGGATGAACTGCATTGTGCTGACCATCCCGATGCGCTGCTCCCAAATCGTTTTGCCATCGCGGGCAAGGTCATAGAGCAAAGTCCTGTCTTTGTCCAAGAGCCATGTGCCAAGCAGTTCGTAACATGACAGGTCGACCAAGTCCCAATTATTAATGTATTGCGCGTGCAAGAGGTAGAAATCGATGCATTGTTGTTGCAAAGCCTTGTCTTTCTTGGCATGCTTGAAGATTTGCACCAAGGTCTGTAGTGCGGCGAGGCGCATCTCATGGTATTCGGAGGCGATGCAGACTTCCAAATTTTCGAAAGAGGTCTTTTGCCAGCATTGTTTCACCACTTCGCGCGTCACGGGCACTTTGATGCCCAAAAACTTATCGCCTTCGCCGTATTGACCTTTCCCTGTCTTGAAAAAGCGCGACAGGCCTTCAACCTGATTTGGATCCTGTTTGGCGAGAATACTATCATATAAGGTATTCATACGCTTTTCTCCTTTTTGATACCTAACACACACCAACGAATGAAGGGTATCCGCTTGATGATTTCATTCAACGCGAAAGGAATCGTCATCACCGCCACAAACAAAATGGCATACATCATCCAAGGTGCCAACGAAGTATATTGCTTCATCATATAACCCACTGCGGCAATCACCAGATAATGAAGGATATATACACCATAGCTGGAACGCGTCATATAACCTGCAAAAGCGCCAGTTCTGTCAAAGCGTGCCTTGAACCAAGCCATCATCGCCAAGCACATCAACCAACCATAGAGACAATTGAGCGGACTGCCCAGATACTGAGGGGAGGTGTTGTCCTGACCAAAGGTGGTAACAATCAGTACAGTACCAGCAACAACTGCACAAGCCAACAACGGAATCCAAGCCTTTTGTAGCTTTTCTAGCACCTCATCGTGCGAGAACACAAAATAACCCATCAGGAAAGGCACCAGATAGAAGAGTGGCTTATACAAGTTCAAGAGGCCGTCCAAGCTCTCGGGGCGGGGATTCTTGATGAGCGTCTGCTCCCCTGCCCAAAACAGCAAACCCAGCAGGATGACGACTACAAGATTGGCCTTTCCGCACCAATTCCAGATTTTGTCTTTTCTGTCTATCACACGCACCAATAGCAACACAAGACACAGCAGCCACAGCACTTGGATGAACCACAGCGGTCCGATGCCACTAAAAGCCATAATGAAATACTTTGCTATAGCTGGCACGCCATCAAACACACCCTGCCTTGCAGCCACAACGGTATTGAAATAACCGACCATCCAATGGAACACGAGAAGACCGATGGTGCCTGGCACCAATAATTTACGGGTGCGGGCTTTGAACCACTCCCCTGCCGACTGCTTTTGCAGTGCGTAGCGGGAACTGATGCCTGCCAACAAAAACAGAAGCGGCATGAACCAAGGATAAAGAATATACATGATGACATCCTGATATTGCTTATACTCCGGATATTCGCCAAAGCCGCCAATGCCACCAAAGACGCCCTTGTTGTTATAGAAATAAAAGACATGGTAGAACAGCACCAAAAGCACCGTCACCCAACGCAAGTTGTCAATCCAATGTTTTCTCATTTGGGAAGGCCCTCCATTGCCTGATCAATAGCTGCTTGGAAGATTTCTGTCTTCAAAAGCGCCATTCCTCGCTGGTCGCCCAGCACCAGAAGGCTGTCGCCGGCCTTGATATCGTATACCTCACGAGCTTCCTTAGGGATGACAATCTGTCCCCTATCGCCCACCTTCACTACGCCAAAAATGTATTTTCCATTTTCTGCTTCCATGATGATTTGATTTTAATGATTAGTATGATTTTTCATATTTTGCTGCAAAAGTATGATTAATTTTCTTATCTTGTATCTTTTCGCGCAAAAAAAATTACGCTTGGACATCTGCAAATCCATTTCTTGTGATTGTTTTTATTATTTTTGCACCCAAATTTTATCATTTAAAATGTTCAAAATGAAAAAGCTATCCTTACTCCTTGTCTTGGCCTTGAGCACTTTATTCGCTTTAGCCCAGAACGGTCGTATTGACTTGCGCAGCATTTCTTCGGCCGAAATCACGCATAGTGACTTTACCTCGTTGCGTGCTACCTTCAACTATGGCTCCATCGAGAGCATCGAAGTGCCCACCGAAAGAGGTACCTTCTCAGAAATCGCCATTGAAGGCACATACGCCTCAGGCGAAATCGGTACTCCCGAACTGCCCGCTTCACACCAGTTGTTGGCCGTGCCTTTCGGTGCCACGCCTAGCGTCAACGTAATCAATTTCACCACTACAGATTACCGCCTCTCCGACTACGGCATCAAAACTCTGCTGCCCCATCAACCTTCCGTCCGCAAGGACCAGAATCCTGATGAAGTGGAGTTCGTGTACAATGCCGCAGCCTATCAGACCCGCAGCCTCGCCACGATGCCTGAAGCCACGATTGAAGTGCAAGGCACCATGCGCGGTATTCGCATCGGCTCGCTGGTCATCAACCCCGTGAGCTATAACCCGGCTTCCAACACCTTGCGCGTGTTCAACAACATTGAAGTGGAAATCAACTTCGATGGCGCCGACCACGCCGAGACCGAACGTATGTTGCTGAGCACTTACAGCCCATATTTCGACATTGTCTACAAACAGATGTTCAACTACCGCCAAATCATGGACGTCTACTCCGACCATCCCGACCTGATGGCTTATCCTGTCCACATGATTGTCATCACACCCGAAAACTACATCTCCGCATTGCAGCCTTGGATTAATTGGAAAATCCAAAAAGGCTTTGACGTGAATGTGGTGACTACCGCCCAGGCTGGTGGAAACTATAACGCCATTCAGTCCTACGTGCAAAACCTCTACAATACTGGTGTCAGCCAAGGTGCCACGCCTACCTTCCTTGTCCTTGTGGGCGACACGGGACAAATCCCCGGAAAAACCAGTGGTACCGCCACTCAAAAAGTGACTGACTTGTATTATGGCTCCGTCGACAACGACTATTTCCCTGATATGTTCTACAGCCGTATGTCGGCAGAGAACACCAACGAAGTCACTGCCATCGTCAACAAGATCCTGCAATACGAGCAATACACGATGCCTGACCCGAGTTATCTCAACAATGTGACCCTCATCGCTGGTTGGGACAGTTATTGGACCAATTATGTCGGCAAACCCACAATCCAATATGCGATGCAGTATTATTACAACACCGCACATGGATTCACCAATGTCTATAACTGGTTAGGTCAGCCTTATACAAATTGCTATGCCTCATTGAGTTCAGGTACTGGCTTTGTCAACTACACTGCCCACGGCAGCGAGACCTCTTGGTCAGACCCTCAACTTACCAAAAGCCAGGTGAATGCTCTTACCAACACCAACAAATACTTCCTCGCCATGGGTAACTGCTGCCTGACGGGCAACTTCGGTTACAACCAGCCCTGCTTCGGTGAGGCCATGCTCCGTGGAGAGAACAAAGCTGCCTATTCCTATATCGGTTCCTGCCCTGTGACCTATTGGTATGAGGACTATTACTTTGGTGTTGGCGCCACCAACACCTTTGGTCAGATGCCTAACATCAACAATACGGCTACAGGTGTTTATGACGGCATTTGGATGGACGAAACCTACAACACCGTATCATCCATCGTCTTCCTTGGCAACCTGGCAGTTTGTTATGCCAGCACTGGTGGTTACCAAACCAGTTCCAATCCTACCTATTACTGGCAAGCTTACCACGTGCTCGGTGATGGTTCCATCATGCCTTACCGCGTGAACCCAACCCCCAACACGGTCAGCCACGCCTCTTCCATTCCTTCGGGTTCAAGCAACTTCACTGTGAATGCACAAGCTGGTTCATACGTTGGCATTTCGCAAAACAACGTACTGAAAGGCGCTGCTCTGGTGCCCGCTTCAGGTTCGGTCAATGTGCAGGTAAGCGGAATCACTTCAGGTCAACCCGTGAAAATTGTGGTTACCAAGCCTCAACGCCAACCTTACATCCAAGACATCACAGTTGGTGGTGGCGGAGGAACTACTTACACCATTGCCGTTTCGGCTAACCCGACCAATGGAGGTACCGTCACTGGCGGAGGAACCTACAACCAAGGCCAATCCTGCACCGTGACCGCTACGGCTAACAGCGGCTTCACCTTCACTAACTGGACCGAAAACGGCAGCGTGGTCTCCACCCAAGCCAGCTACACCTTTACCGTGAACAGCAACCGTACCTTGGTGGCCAACTTCCAAGCCCAACCCCAAAGCTACACCATTACTGTATCGGCCAATCCTGCTAACGGCGGCACCGTCACTGGCGGCGGCACCTACCAGCAAGGACAAAGCTGTACCGTAAGTGCTACACCTGCTAATGGCTACACCTTCTTAAGATGGACAGAGAACGGCACACAAGTTTCCACTAATGCCAATTACACCTTTACTGTTACAGGCAACCGCACTTTGGTAGCACAGTTCCAGGCACAACCTCAGAATTACACTATCAGCGTATCGGCCAACCCGACCAATGGAGGTACCGTCTCAGGTGGCGGCACTTATCAACAAGGTCAAACCTGCACTGTAAGTGCCACACCAGCCAATGGCTATACCTTTGTGAAATGGACTGAGAATGGCAACCAAGTTTCCACCAACGCCAATTACACCTTCACTGTCACGGGCAACCGCAATCTGGTGGCACAATTCCAAGCCCAAAGCTATTACATTGCCACCTCCTCCAATCCGACTAACGGTGGCACCACCAGTGGTAACGGCCTTTATCAATATGGTGAGACATGTACTGTGACCGCTACACCCGCACAGGGCTATGAGTTTGTCAACTGGAAAGAAAATGGCAGCGTTGTCTCTACTGATGCCAGTTACAGTTTCACCGTCACTAACGGCAGAAATCTGATAGCTAACTTTGCCTTACAGACCTTTGAAATCACGACCAGTGTCGAACCTGCTGAAGGCGGCACTGCCCATGGTAGCGGTACCTACAACTATGGCGAGGAGGTGACCATCAGTATCGAGACCAACGAAGACTGGGCCTTCCAGAACTGGACCGAAAACGGCACTGTGGTGGCTGAAGAAAAGACCTTCACCTTCATTGCCACTGCCAACCGCAACTTTGTTGCCAACCTCATGTATACAGAAAGTGTTGGCGAACAAAACGGCAGCAAAGCTTCAATTTACCCCAACCCCGTTAATGACAAGCTGACCATTGAGGCACAAGGAGCCATCGGCACCGTGGAAATCTACAACCTCATGGGCGCACTGGTTTACAGCCAGAAAGGCTGCGCCAATAAAGTGGAAATCAACACTTCCGACCTGCAAAGCGGCATCTATTTCATCCGCATGACGAATGACAGGATGTCGGAAACCAGAAGGTTTGTGAAGGAATAATACAGATTACATACCACTGAAACCGACCGCCTATGTCATTCCCTCGGGAATCTATAGGCGGTCGGTTTCTTTATTCCGGTGTTATTATTCCGATTGCGGTGCCGCCGCACGGCTTTGGTTGACAATCCAAACGCCGGAAAACACCAAAACCATAGCCACAATCTTCTTCCATGTAAGGTGGTCCAATCCGATGATGATGCTGATGAGGGTAGCGATGATGGGCTGCACATAGTTGTACATGCTCACCAAGGTAGGACGAAGTCTCTTTTGACCAACAGGGATCAGAAAATAGGCAACGAAAGTAGCAAAGACCACCACGAAAGCCACCTGCCACAGCACCTTGCTTTCCATTTGCGCGAAAGGCACATGGACGAGATGTCGCGCGTTGAAGGGCAAAGCCACCAACATGGAAAAGAGGAACATCCACTTCATGAAAGTGACCACATTGTATCTTGAAATCAATGGGCGGAAGATACCAAGATAAAGCGCGAAGGTCAAGCCATTGACGACGACCAGGACAATGCCCAATGGTTTCGTCTCACTGGCACCACCACCCAATCCCACCGAGTTGAAAATCAAGAACAATACGCCGGCAAGGCTCACCAACACACCTGCAATCTTCTTGAAAGTGATAGGCTCTTTCAAGGCGACAGCAGCCACCAGCATGGTCAAGATGGGGGTGCAGGTGTTAGTGATGCTCGTGTCGATGGAAGTGGTCATCGTGATGGCCTTCAGGAAGCTGATCTGGGTGAGAAAGAGGCCGAGCATGGAGGCCACGAAGATTTTCCACATGTCCTTCAACGGCACCTTTTCCTTGGGCATGAAGAGTGACAAAAGCCAAAACAAGGCCGTGGCACCCATCGCCCTCAGGCAAAACAAGTCCATGGGTGTCAACACGTGTGCATTGGAAATGTTCTTACAGCACACGATATTGAACCCGAAAATGCAGTAGGCTGTGAAACACGCAAGGTGTCCCGTCAGTGTGGACTTATTCAATCCAATAGACATAGTTCTCCTTGCGCGGACGAGCTTCGGGATAGTCACCCTTCACATAGCCGAGGATGCAGTTGCCGATACCAACATATTTAGTCGTGTCAATGCCCAATCCAGCGAGGATGGCCTTGCCTTCTTCGGTCTCGAAGACTTCCTTAGCGCGGTGGATCCAACACGAGCCTAAGCCCTTGGCATGAGCGGCATTAAGCAGGTTGCCCATAACGAGAGATCCGTCTTCCTTCCATGTCATGGCAGCAGTGCTGTCGGACAAAACCACCAGCACCACAGGAGCGTCATAAAACGGGTCGTTGTCGGCACCCATCACAGCGGCATTGAGGCGACTCATCTTGTCGCGCACCTCACGATTGGTGACGGCGATGATGATGGGAGCTTGTTTGTTCATGCCTGTGGGGGCATAAGTACCCGCTTTGCAGATTTCTTCAATGACCTCACGCGGAGGTACTTCGTCGGTGTAACTGCGGATGCTGCGACGCGTCAGCAGGTCTTGCATGGTAGTGTTCATAACGGTTTCGTTTTTGTTGTCTTCAATGGTAACAGTCTCCTTTTTCTCGCAAGAGCTGAAGGCAGCGATGGTTGCCAAAGCGAAGACGAAAAGCAGTTTCTTCATAATAATAGGATTAGGTCTGCAAAGTTACGGATAAATTTCGCAATTTTGCAGCCCGTAGTTGGATTTATATGCAAAAAATCAAAAGTTACGTCCTGCCTATCGCTATTGTGCTGGGCCTATTGCTGCACGACTACTGTGCAGCTTTCAGCGTAGTGGTGCCTTATATCATCTTCACCATCCTTCTGTTAACTTTCTCGGCAGTCAACATCAAAAAACTGCGATTCAAGCCGATGTTCGTCTGGATTATCCTCTTCCAAGTGATAGTGAGTTTGGGAGGTTATGCCTTGCTTAAGGTCTTGCATGTCAACGAAATCATTGCAGAAGGTGTACTTATCGGAGTATTGTGTCCTGTGGCAGCCTCTGTGGCGGTGGTGAGCACTATGCTGGGAGCCGACCGCAACACGGTGACTTCTTTTTCTGTCATCGGCAACCTGATGGTATCCCTTGTGGCACCAATCTATTTTTCTTTCATAGGAGTAAACCAAGACATGCCTTTTTTTGCATCCTTCCTCCATATTCTGAGGCGCATCGGCACCATCATTGGACTACCATTCATTGTGGCTTTTGCCTTGCAACTCTTGTGGCCCAAAGCCAACAAAACCCTAAGCCGCTACAAAGGCTTGGCCTTCTATCTCTGGGCCGTTGCGCTTTTCCTGACTTTGGGCCAGACCATCCACTTTATCTTCCTCAACGGTAAGGGCAACTGGAACAGCATTCTTTGGCTCGGTATTTCGGCCTTGCTGTTCTGCATTATCCAATTCGGATTAGGTAAATGGATTGGGCAAAAATATGGCGACACCATAGCAGGCGGGCAACTACTAGGACAGAAAAACTCCGCCATGGGCATTTGGATGGCTAACCACTACTTGCATCCTTTGGCATCGGTGTTTTTGGCTTTCTATTCCGTCTTCCAAAACTTGTTTAATAGCTGGCAGATTTGGTATTACGGGAAAAAGAAAAAAGCGTAATAAAAAATCGACCGACTATGTCATTCCTGTAGGAATCTATAGTCGGTCGATTTTGGTGACCCTTAGTTCAAACTTTACAGCTGGCTATAAGCCGGTGAGAAGGTATCACCTTGCGAAACATCGCCCGTGGTAAGGCCTTTCTTCAGCCAACGGGAACGTTGGGCAGAAGTGCCGTGGTTGAAGGTCTCGGGCATGGTGCGTCCATAAGCCTGTTTTTGCAAGTAGTCGTCACCGATTTTGGCTGCCGCGTTGAGGGCTTCCTCAATGTCGCCATCCTCCAACGAGCCAAACAACTTGTTGTCGTTGTAAGCCCAAACACCAGCGAAGAAGTCGGCCTGCAATTCGAGACGCACGCTGATTTCGTTTGACTGTTTGGTGTTCTGGCCATACCGAGCCATTTGCTGGTGCGCCTGACCCAAGATGCCGAGTTGGTTCTGGACATGGTGACCCACTTCGTGAGCGATGACGTATGCATAAGCAAAGTCACCATCGGCACCAATTTGGCGCTTCATGCTCTTGAAGAACTCAAGGTCGAGGTAAACCGTTTCATCGGCTGAGCAATAGAATGGTCCACTGGCTGAGGTAGCGTTGCCGCAACCCGAATTGACTGCATCGCTGAAGATGACCATCTTAGGCGGTTGGTAAGTCTTGCCCATTTTCTTGAATTCACGGTCCCAAACGTCTTCTGTTCCAGCAAGGATGCGTTTGCAGAATGTCATCAGCTCCACATCGACTTGACTGTAATCTGTGCCGTCTTCGACATATTCGGTACTGGTACCTTGTTGCTGTTGCTCAAGCATAGGGCTAATGTCAACGCCCAAGAAGCTCTTCAAAACAAAATAAAGAATCAAGCCACCCAGGCCAACGCCTCCGGCAGCTGCTACGGTTCTCTTCCCTCTGCGGTCTTCCACATTGGTACTTTCTCTACGTCCATCTAGTTTCATGATGATAAGTATTTAGGATTGTAGCTGCAAAAGTAGGGAAAAATCAAAAAACAAACTTGTTTTTCAAAAAAAATGTATTTTTGCTTCATTAAATTCTAAACTTGAACAATATGAAAGCTTTCGTTAACGACACTGAAGTACGCACCTATTATGGCGCAAAGGTAAAATCAGTTGTTTTGGCCTATTGCAGAGCCAAGAACCTTCCTTTGAAACTCGATGACGTCGAAGTGCGCGACGCATACGGCAACATCATCGATCTTGGTGGTGCCTTGCGGGCAAACTCAAAAATCTACATCAGATTCTGATAGCTATGAAAAAGATTACCAAACTCTTGTTGACGGTCTGTTTTGCCACGGTTTTCCTTTCCGCTTGCGGCCCTAAGGAACAGAAAATCTACATCGTTTCGACAAACGATATGCATGCCAACATCGATAACTTCCCTCAACTGGCCGCCTTGATAGATAGCTTACGTGAGGCTCATCCACACTTATTGGTGTTTGGTGCAGGCGACAACCGCTCCGGCAATCCCATCAATGACCGCTTTACTGAACCAGCCAAGCCCATGTATGAATTAATGAATACCGTCGGCTTCGATTTGTCGACTTTCGGCAACCACGAATGGGATGGCGGCCCTATCGCACTGCGAAACGTCCTGGGTTGGGCTAATTTTCCCTTTGTGTGCGCCAACGTCACTTTCGACGACACACTTCAGATGCGCAATGTGTATCCCTATGTCACTTTCAAGCTCGACAGCTTGAGAATCGGTGTCATCGGTGGCATCCAACTTGGCGAGAATGGTCTGCCCGACTTCCACCCGAAAAATGCCAATGGCTCGCATTTCGTTCCCATTAACGAAGTACTGCCCATGTACATTGAAGAGCTAAAAGACTGCAATGCCATCTTCCTCCTCTCCCACTGCGGTTATGAGGAAGACCGCGAAATCGCCGCACAATTCCCTGAACTCGATGCCATTTTTGGTGGTCACAGTCACACCCGCGTGGCTGAGAAGCAGTTGGTCGGCGATGTGATGATTACCCAAGCGGAGGCTAAGGTCAAGTTTGTGACCTTGAGCACTTTCACTTTCCTTAATGGTAAATTGGTCGACAAAGACATGCAGTTGCTCTCCGTCAAGGACTTCCCAAAACGCAATGCAAAAGTGCAAGCCATGGTCGACCAATACAACAGCAACGACTATTTCAGAACCGTGGTCGCAACAAACACTACACCAATTGAAAGCTATGAATCTTTGGGCTGCTTGATGACCGATGCCATTCGTAACACTACTGGCTCTGACATGGGTTTCCAGAACCCTGGAGGCGTTCGTTTCGACACTCTTTCTGCACGTCCCGTCACACTGAAGGACATCTTCGCCCTCGACCCCTTCGACAATGAGATCATCGCCTTCACACTCAGCGGACAGGAAATCGTCAACATGATGAAGTCGTGCTTCACCACTGATGGAGGCCCTGTTTACTGCTCGGGCTGCTCTTATAAATTTAAGGTGGATGAAAACGGCGAAATGACCGACATCCAAGTGACTTTGGACAATGGCAAGCCCTTGGACCTCAACGCCAAATACAACATCGTGATGAACAGCTACATGTCGATTGTGTTCGATTATGAACATGAGGACGAAGGTCACACCACCTTCCGCAGCTCCAACGAGCTGTTGCTTGAGTATTTGGCCAGCCATCCCGAGATTGACTATGGAAAGACCCAAAGGGTGATTGAAGAAGAATAAAAGATTCCCGCTGCGCGGGAATGGAGTGAAAGCACGAAGTATTACTGCGGCGGCTTGTGACGTTTACAATATGTAAGCGTTGCTTGCCGCCGCGGTTTAAATAATTATTGGCTCTCCATTCCCGCTGCGCGGGAATCTCTAAACAACTTTGGCACGGTTTTGGTAAGGCAATAAGGTGAACACTAAAAACAGAAGTCAAACCCTCAAAAAAATCACAACTATGAAAACCAAGAACATCCTGATGACCCTCCTGTTAGTGACAGGAGCCATCGCAGCAAAAGCAAACGGATTTCCTCCCGAACTCGCCTTGGTCTCACAGCCCGTGATGGTGTACAACTACAACTCTATCACGGTCTACTACGACGTGGAGAATATCGGCGACTACACCTATAGGGGGGACATCTGCATCTTCCTCGATCCTGACGACGGCTACAGCTATGCCGAGGAATACGTGAAGGTACGTCCTGGCCGCATCAAGAGAATCGCCGTCGAGATTCCTTCCTATCGCATCGACCGTCACTTCACCTACACGATCATGCCTTACTACACGATAGGCCGCGAACTCTACAGCTTCACCACCTTCGAGTACTTCGAGCCCATCCGCTTCTGCTGGCATGGTCCTCGTACCGAACCTTGGGTGGTGATTCACATCGGACCGCGCCTGCGCTACTACCACCGTCCCGGCACCTATCGCTACTACTACGACGGCTTCCGTCCGCCGATGCCGCCTCCCGGACACGGTCCTGGAATGCCGCCCCCGATGGACCCGATGCACCACACCTATGGTTATCACCACAACAACGGAGGCTACCCGGCCACACACAACAACTGGAGCGATACGCCTGAACCCAAGCCTAACGGCAACGAACCGGCACCCAGCGCCACAGTCAGACCCAAAGCCGACGGAGGCAGCATGAGCTCGGGCACCTACAACAACGGTAGCACTGTCGCCCCGAACAACGGCAACAGCAACGACCGCCCGAGAGTCAACAGTGACAGCGGACGTACCAGCAACACCAGCGGCAGCGCAAGCGGACGCACGGGCAACGGCACCAGCACACGCCCGAACATCAACAGCGGCAACGGTCGCACGGGTAACAGCAACAGCGGTCGAGTGAACAGCTCCAACAGCAACAGCCGTCCCAGTGGCACCAGCGGAAGCTCCAGCGGCAGAGTGAACAACTCCAGCAGCAACAGCCGCAGCAACGGCACCAACGGTACTTCGACAGGCTCAGCAACCGGCAGCAGCCGTGTGAACAGCTCAAGCAGCAGCACCCGCAGCAGTGGCACCAGCTCCTCAAACAGCAGAAGCGGTAACAGCTCGACGAGAAGTTCAAGCAGCTCTAACAGCAGCCGCAGCGGCTCGAGCAACGGACGCAGATAAAAACAAAAAAACAATAAAAAACGAGGACGGTCGGAAGGCCGTCCTCAATTTTTTTCTACCTTTGCCCAAATCTTTCGAGCCGTGAACATCATCAATTTCGCTGAAAGCAACAGCATCATCAACCAATATGTGGCCGAATTGAGGGACATCAAGATCCAAGGCGACCGCAACACTTTCCGCCACAATCTGCAACGCATCGGCCAACTGATGGCCTACGAAGTGAGCAAAACGCTACACTATTCGGAGAAAAACCTTCAGACACCTTTAGCCGTAGCCAAAGCCAACACACCCGACGACGACATCGTGTTAGCCACCGTGTTCCGCGCGGGTTTGCCCTTCCATCAAGGCTTTTTGGATGTGTTTGACCATGCAGGCAATGCCTTCGTTTCGGCATACCGATATTATTTGGACGAAAAGCATGAAAACGTTGGCATTAAAGTAGAATATTTGGCCGCTCCCGACCTGACGGACAAAACCCTCATCATCGCCGACCCGATGCTTGCCACAGGTGGCAGCCTCGAACTGGCCTACCAAGCCCTTTGCACCAAAGGCATACCGAAGCATCTGCACCTTTGCTGCGTCATTGCCGCCCAAGACGGCATTAATAACCTAATGAAACTCTTCCGTCCGTTGGACAACGTCACACTATGGTGCGCCGCTATCGACCCCGTCCTGAACGAGCACAAGTACATCGTCCCAGGCCTTGGTGACGCGGGAGATTTGGCTTACGGCGATAAAATCTAATTATTCGTGTTTCCCATCCAAGGTGTCGACAATCGTTTCCACCAGATTATAGGCACCATCATAGACATCCTTTAACGTCGCGTCAAGCATATAGGCAGGCGTAGTGAAGACCAACAACTCGTTGTCGGCACACACGTCGCCATGCTCGGTCTGCACATGGAAAGCCCCCATAGCACGAATGTTATCGGCATCGGGCGTACCTTCATTCCCTAAAGTGACACAAACGCCAGGCAACAGTTTGGCAAACATCACTGGAGCGATGCACATGCCCCCAAGGGGCTTGTTAGCCTCGCGGGTCTCAACGATGGCACGAGCCACGTCGGGCTGTACTTCCATGTCGGCGCCTTTGTAGGCATAATTGCACAGGTTTTTGGCCACACCATAGCCACCGCTGAAGAGCAGACCGTCGTAATCCTCGGCCTTGTATTCCTCGATGGGCTTGACCTGACTGCGGGCTAAACGGGCGGCCTCGGTCAAGATATTGCGCTCCTCTTTGACTTGCTTCTCTGTCAGATGGTCGATGACCTCAGTCTGCGGGCGATTAGGGGCAAAACATTGATATTCACATTGATGCTGCTCAAGAGAAAGCAAGAGTGTAATGGCTTCGTTGATTTCGCTGCCGTCCTTGCGACCGCAGCCAGCTAAGATTACTGCAAATTTTTTCATAGGTATAGTTTTTTGATTGTTATTTCTCCCACTCGGGCTTGCGCTTCTCGAAAAACGCCGTCATGCCTTCCTGGCCGGCCTTTGAGATGCGTTGGTTGGCGATGGCCACCGAGGTTTGCATGAAAACAGGGTTGTAGCGGTCGTCGGAACCACTCACCATACGGAGTAATTTCTTGCACTCGGCAATGGCATCGGGTGAGCCGTGCAAGAAATAGTCGATGTATTGGCGTTCGGCATCTATCATCTGCGCCTCGTCGACGACCACATTCACCAAGCGGAATTCCTTGGCTTCGTCGGCAGTGAAGCGTCTTCCCGTCAACATCAATTCCTTGGCGGCAGTATGACCGATTTTGTTCACCACAAAAGGCGAAATGGTGGCTGGAGTGATGCCTAACCGCACCTCAGAAAAGGCAAATTTCGTTTCTTTTTCGGCAATCACGATGTCGGCGGCAGCAATGATGCCATTGGCCCCGCCGATACAAGCGCCGTGCACATCCACTATGACGGCTTTGTCGCAGAAATAAATGGTCTGAAACAGTTTAGAAAGCTTTTGGGCATCATCGATATTCTGAGGATAACTGTATTTCGCCATCGCCTTCATGTATTCCAAATCAGCACCCGCACAGAAAGCCTTGCCATTGCCCTTCAGGATGATGACACGGATGTCGTCGCGGCTGTTGAGCCAATCGAAGACTTCGGTCAGTTCGCGTATCAGTTCGGCATTCAGCGCGTTGCGCACTTCGGGACGGTCGAGGTTGACCCATGCCATGCTCTCGCCTAATTGTACTTTTATTGTTTTAAAATCCATATTCTTTAGTTTAGAGTTGAGAGTTGAGAGTCAGTTGAAAGTGTAGGGTTGAGAGTCGGAAGTTTAAAGATGCAATATTCGTGAAAAATTGTCAATCTGTCACAATCATTCCGTAAAAAATTCGTTTCTTTGCAAGCGGAACGGAATTTGATGGGTCGTAATCCATCAATAAGTTGCATCATATTATGGAAGACAATAACCTCAATAACGGACTCGACGACCTCTTGAACATGTTCAAGAAAATGATGGAAGGCCAAGACCTTGACGCCATTCCAGGCATCAACGAGGAACAAAAGGAACAACTGAAGATGTTTCTGGAGGATTTCGATGAGCTGAAAGACGACATGAAGGTAGAGATATACAAACTCGACCCCTTCACGAAACAGATGGTAGGTATGGTTATGGGTCAACTGAAGAATTTCACTGGCGACCCGCAACAAACGGCAAGCCCAACTATGCCTCAGGAACCTCCTGTCAACAAGGAAAAACAACTAACCGATATCCCTGGCACCACCGAGAATCTGGAAGCCCATTTGGCCGCCATTGACGACCAATTGCGCCAGCCTGATCTCTCTGACGAAGACATCAACCGCCTTTTGGACGAGCGCACTTCTATCATGAAAGAATTAGAAATGAAATAAATCACAATCAACAAATGAAGAAAGCATTATTTACCCTCATCGCATTAATCATTTCGGCGACTTCCTTTGCCCAACTCATCGCCAATAAGACCGACAAAAGAGTCACTTTCGGTTTCGACTTGTTCAGTGACTTCCAACTCGCGCCTAGTGACAACTGGAATCCACGCGGTTTTAACCAAGGCGTGAGCTGTGCTCTCACCTACAATTTCCCTTTGGGTGAAAGCAGCAAACACACCGTTTCCATTGGTTTGGGCATGTCGTCGCACAACTATTTCTCCTACACGCGCATCTTGAATCCATACACCAACGGCAACCTCGTATACAAGGATTACCGCGATGTTGAAGGTTTCAAGCGTTACAAAGTCAACCCCACATACGGTGAGATTCCTTTGGAGCTGCGCTTCCGCATCAAGGATGCCGTGAAGATTGGCGTGGGTTTCAAAGTCGGTGTGATGCTTGCCACGAAGACCAAATATGTCGGTCCCGACAACACCGGCACCCTAGCCGTTAATGACGAAAACACCATAACCATTTCTGATGAAAGCGGTGCGACCGTTCATCAGAAACTCTGCTATATCAATAATATTGAGCGTTTGGCTTATTCTGCTACCTTGCGTGTGGGCTGGAAGTGGGTGAGTGCTTTTGCTGCCTACCAACTCAGCCCTGTGTTTGCCGTGGGTCATGAAGCACCTGTGTTTCATCCGCTGTCGGTGGGTGTGACCTTTGCACCGTTCTGATGGTTTCCGAATGGATTATCGAAGAAGCTAAACAATTGGGCTTCGATGCTTGTGGCATTGCCAATGCGACGGCTTTGGAAGAGGAATCAGCGCATGTAGAGCAATGGCTCAAAGGCGGGCATGAAGGCGAAATGGGCTACCTGACCCGCAACAAGGAAAAGCGTTACGACCCCCGTCTTTTGGTGGAAGGCACAAAATCCATTGTCACTGTACTTTACAACTATTTCCCCAAGCAACCATTAGGTGATGGTGAGCACTTTAAAATCGCCAAATATGCCTATGGTACCGACTATCACGATGTATTGAAACGCAAGATGCGGTTGCTTTTGGAACGCATTGAGGCACAAACGGGAAAACTGGAGGGCACACGCATTTTTGTGGATTCAGCGCCCGTGCTTGAGCGTGCCTGGGCGGTGCGTTGTGGATTGGGTTTCATTGGAAAAAACACCACCTTGATTCATCCTAAAAAAGGCTCGTTTTTCTTCATCGGACATCTGTTTTTGCCTCTGGAATTGGAAGTAACAGGAAAACCTTTGTCCAACCGTTGCGGGCGCTGCACCAAATGTTTGGATGCTTGTCCCACAGGTGCTTTGGAAGCTCCCTTCCACATTGACGCCCGCAAGTGCATCTCCTATTTGACCATCGAATACAAAGGCAGCCTCTCCAGCCTTGAGCCTAGTGCTTTTCATGGTTGGATGTATGGCTGCGACATTTGTCAAGACGTGTGTCCCTACAACCGATTCTCTTTGCCTAACATGGAGCCTGAGTTCCAACCATCAGAAGAACTATTGGCCATGCAGGAAAACGATTGGAAAAACCTGACTGAAACTGAGTTTAAGGCACTATTCAAGCACTCTGCCGTACAACGTGCGGGATACGAAGGCTTAAAACGGAATATTGAATTTATTTCCGGTGTCGAACTGCGAGACGCAGTTTGTGACAATGAACGAAATCCTATCTCAGAGGAGAGTTGATATTATAGGTCAAGGTGAACTGCACCACCTTATTATAGTATTGGTTATAGAACCAACCCGGGTTGCCCGTGAAGCGGCATGGCACCACAGAATACATAAAGCGCGCTCCAAGTCCGAAATGCTCATTGAAAGCAAAATGCAAACCAGCATTGGCCGTGGCAGAGAAGAAGTTCCAACGGTTTGTAGTGACTTGAATATCGGCATCGACATCTTCAGTGGCTTTCAGGCGGAAATCAAGGCTGGCACCCGCTTCCAAGGTAATGAAATCCAAAGGCCGGCCTCCGACTCGGAAAACACCCAAATTGTAGCGCAACATCAAAGGTATTTCGGCATAATGCAAACGCAAGCTATAGGGATTATAATAATACTCATTCACTTCTTTGTCAGACGAATGCGCACCAAGGAGCGAATATTTCAATTCCATTTGAGCTGAGAAGTAGTCGTCCAACGGCAAATTGACATAAGCACCTGCCGTGAAGCCCAATTGATGGTAGCCTGCATAATTATCACCATCCACTTGACTGAAAGTAGCTCCTGCAATAAGGCCAGAGTTAAACGATTGGGCTGAGGCCACTTTCACGCCCCAAAAAAAGAAAAAGAACAAAAAAGAGAATAATAGTTTCTTCATAATTATTCAATTGATTTTCAATTCACTAAGTTTTGATAATGATGGTATCGCTCCATGATATCCTCCACGAAACGGTAGGTTTGCGTCCCTCTCAAAAAACCACAACGGCAGCAGGTATCTCGATAATACAAAGGCTTGGATTTGTTGAGGATGAAGTAATCCACATTGTTTTCCCAAATATCAGGAGCTTTTTCATACTTCATGGCCAAGCGTTGGGCATCCAAAACATGGCCAAGGCCTGCATTGTAGGCAGCCAACACGAACTTCACCCGTTCAAGGCTATCAGCAACCTTGTTTTTCAACGTCTTGTCAAGATAAGAAATCAATTTACCACCGGCTTCCAGTTGCTCCTCGGGAGAGGAATCGTAGCTCACATTATAACGTTCCATCACGGAAGGCATAAGTTGCATTAATCCGAAAGCCCCTTTATCACTCTCCAAATCAATCTTGAAGCGCGATTCCTGATAAATCAAGGCCGCCAGCAAACGCCAATCCCAACCAATCTTAGCCGCTGTTTTCTTTATGGCTTTGTCAAACGGGGAAATATGCCCGTTCGCTTCCTCAGGGCTTTGGGCAAACAATCGACGATTCTTGACATATCTAGTCATCACAATCCTCAATTGCTTCTGTTCCGCCTTGTCAATCCAATCATTGAAGACCTTAAGCAACGATGAATCAGCGTCATGGCTCTTGACTACATAACCGATGGGGTGCTCCACACCCACGACAAGTTTGGTGTCCAAACCCTTGAGTCCATAACAACCTGCCGTTGCAATATAATCGTCCACTACGGTATAATCAATCTTTCCATCACACACTGCATTAATCAACTCAAAATCATTAAGTGTGTCACATTCAACCACATAAATCCGCTTACCGATTTCTTCTGAAAGGTTTTCCAACACTTTGGCCGCATGGTTGCCTCGAGACACATGGATGGTTTTTCCAGCCAAATCAAAGGGAGAACGAAGCAACTGATTCTCAACCTCATTGTCGGTCGACATCTTACTCCAGTTTTTCGGCATCCTTTGCACCAAAATGCTTTGGGAAGTAAAAATCGGATCCGTCAATCCATATTGTTCTCTCAATTCTTTCGTCAACCCCACACCTGTGGCCACGACATCTGCCTCGCCCGAATCGAGCAACATGAAGCACGAATCCAAGTTATCATTGACCTTCATTTCGAGGCGAAGATCAAACATTTTGCAGAAATCCTTGAGCAAGTCATATTGAAAGCCCGATGGGTGTCCCTTAAACATTTTGTAATTGAAATCCTCGCAATTGGTCACGGCCACCAAAGTGCCCTTTTCCATCAAATGCTCCAAAGCCGTCAACGTGTCTTCAGGCAGGAGTGGCTCTTGGATGTTTAATGTATCGTCTTGTGTTTCAACATCTTCTTTTGCATTTTTATCTTTCGATCTACCATTATGGCAAGCAACCAACAGCAAACAAGAGAGGAAAAATGCAACAATTGAATAGAATGTTTTTTTTACCATTGTTATTCACATTTGGGCGGTAAAAGTAAGAAATTTCTGCTTTTGGACGAAAAAAACTTTCCGTTTGGGTTATTTTTGTAATTTCGCAAACTCATTGATGATTGAAAATGGCCAAAAAAATTCAAGATCCCGACTTCTGGTATTCCTTCCTACTACCGTACGTCAACTGGCACACACGCATAGCCTACCGCAGGTTTGAGGTACACGGGAAAGAGCATCTCCCGAAAGACAGTGCCGTGATTTTCGGCGTCAACCACAGCAACACGCTGATGGACGCCTTGGTATTGCTTGCGGCTGACAATATCAAAAAGGTGTTCATCGCACGTGGCGACATCTTCAAGAACCCGGCCGTGGCCAAAATCCTGAATTTCCTACGCATTCTGCCCATCTTCCGCATCCGTAACGGAGTGGCTGCCGTGCGCCAAAACGATGACTCCTTGAACAAGGCCGTCGATGTCATCCACGACCATGTCGACCTCTATCTTTTCCCTGAAGGCACCCACCGCACGAAGCATTCATTAATGCGCATGGGTAAGGGTCTGTTTCACATCGCCTTGGACGCCAACAAGCAATTCGGCGAAAAGAGTCCTGTCTACATCATCCCCACTGCCATCGAATACGGCGACTATTTCCGCTACCGTAGCACGGCGATGATCCATTTTGGCCAACCCATTAATGTAACCGAATTCATCCAAAACACCACGGAGGAAAACGAGGCCATCATCATCAACCAACTCAAGGATATTTTGGGCGAAGAAATCTCAAAGCTCTTCACCTATATCCCTGATGACGAGGACTATGACGCCATTTGGGAAATCGTCAAGATGAAGAACGAGAAACGCGCCGGTGGCCTCTTTAAGAAGATGCTCCGCAATCGTGAAACGGTTGCAAAGGTGCTGAAATTCAGAGAGGAAAAGCCCGAAGAAGCCAAAGACCTCTTTGAACGCGTGCTTGCTTTCGACAAGGAGCGTAGACGGCAGAAAATCTCCGTCATGTCGACTGCGAGAAAATATCCTTTGATTAATTTCCTCTGGAGACTAGCCGTTTTACTCGTTGGCCTGCCCTATTTTGCCGCTTCAGCCATCGTCAACCTGCCCATTTGGCTCACTACTTCGATTATCAAAAGCAAACTGAAAGACAAAGCTTTCAGTAATACTGTTAGCTTCGGTGTGGAGTTTGTGCTTTTCCCGCTTGTCTTCATCATTGGCACCATATTGTTGTTCTGCTACTTGCCTTGGTACTGGGCTTTGGGCGGCATGGTGCTACTCTTCTTCTCCTATAGGGTCTTCGTGGACTACTGCGAGCTATGTCGCCGTTGGATTTCCGATGTGCGCTGGACCTTCAAGACCCGTCTACGCAAGCAATACGAATCACTGAACCTCAATACTCTATTCTGATGTCACAACGCTGGATCATTCCCGACATTCACGGTTGCGCCCAGACCTTAAAGGTGCTACTTGAAAACGTGCTTAAGGTCACGAAACACGACCCGTTGTATTTCTTGGGCGACTATATCGACCGTGGTCCTGACGGCAAAGGCGTCCTTGACTACCTGATGCATCTGCAAAAGGAAGAGTATGAGGTGTATTTCATAAAGGGAAACCACGAGGACATGTGCGTGAAGGCTTTTATGGCCGACCAAAAGAAGAAATTGTTCGGTGGCAAGCATGAAGAACAGAAGAATTGGGAAGCCGTGGGTGCCAAAACGACCTTGGAAAGCTTTGGGGTGAAACATCCGCGCGAGATCCCGCAGCTTTACATCGACTGGATGAACGCCTGCGTGCCCTACATTGAGTTGGAAGAGTACATCCTCGTCCATGCCGGCATGAACTTTAACATTGCCAACCCGTTTGAAGACACGAAAAGCATGATGTGGACCCGCAAGTTCAAGGTTGACTTCAATAAATCGCACGGCAAAAAGATCATTCACGGACACATCCCTGTCGACTACAGTTTCATGAACTTGGTCATCGAAAACAACGACAACTACGATTTCATCGTCTTGGACAATGGGGTTTATGTGACTGACAAACCTAGCTTAGGCAACCTCACCGCCTTTAATCCTGATACAAAACAGCTTGTGGCGCAAAGCAATATGGATTATTGATCAGCATGTTCCTACCACCACAGCATTTTTGAACTGCTTCACTTTACCTTCAAAATTGAAGATCTCAGTCACGGCGACAGAGACACCAACGGGGACCTTGTTGCCGTTGTTGGCAGGGCCGCTCCAGAGGACGCTGCCCTC
>JAEEGG010009248.1_pt1 | contig 22142 bp, 16 predicted proteins | sample 9134161 | NCBI WGS metagenome assembly JAEEGG01 (sample SAMN16246543, study PRJNA631951) | gut metagenome | biome: gut microbiome; feature: rumen; material: CR-attached | host: Bos | place: Iran: Karaj | collected 2018-10
TAGCCGTACATGCCGCCCATGCCGCAGAGCTTCAAATAGGAGCCCCACGCATCGCCGCCCTCGACCTTCTTGCGGTAGAGCGAGAACGCGCCGATCTGCGCCAGCGCGTAGTCCACGTAGTAGAACGGGTACAGGAAAATGTGCTGCTTCTGCATCCAGAAACCGCCGCCCTCCAGGAACTCGTTGCCTTCGTAGCTGCGCCAGGGCATGTATTTCTGCTCGATTTCCTTCCAGAAACGGCGCCAGTCGGCCGGCCCGGACTTCGGGTTGTCGTAAACGCGGTGCTGGAATTCGTCGACGGACACCAGGTACGGAATGGTCTTCACGGCATCGGTAAAGTGCGCGAACCTGTACTTGTCCGCGTTTTCGCCGAAGAACTTCTCCATGTAGGGGTACGCGAAGTGTTCCATCGTCATCGAGTGGATCTCGTTGATCTCGCTGGTGGAGCCGACAATGTTGTTGATCGGGAGCCTTCTGGACGCGTAGAAGTACTGGAACGCGTGGCCGGCTTCGTGGGTCAGAACGTCGATGTCGGCAGAGGTGCCGTTGAAGTTGGAGAAAATGAACGGCGACTTGTATTTGGGAAGCATCGTGCAGTAGCCGCCCAGGTGCTTGTTCTCGCGGGTGACAAAGTCGAACATCTCGTACTCGGTCATGAAGTCGAAGAACTCGCCTGTTTCGGGCGACATCTCGCGGTACATTTCGCGCGCCTTCTGAACGAGCTCGTCGGGCGTTCCCTGGGGCATCGCGTTGCCGTCCGGGAATATCACGTCCTCGTCGAACCACTGAAGCTTGTCGACGCCGATGGCCGCGGCCTGTTCGTCGTAGAACTTTTGGCAGAGCGGCGTTATGTACTTGCGGACGGCCTCGCGGAACTCCGCGGTCTTTTCACGGTCGTAATCGTAGCGGCCGCGCGCGAGATACGCGTAGGAGGTGTAGTCCTTAAAGCCGAGCCTTTTTGCGATCTTGCAGCGGATTTTAATCAGTTTTCCGTAGATTTCGTCGAGTTTGGGAGCGATGCCCTCATAAAGGCCGGCCCACGCCTTGAACGCTTCGCGGCGCTCTTCGCGGTCGGTGGACTCCATGTGGCGCAGGAGACCGTAGAAGTTGCACTTCTCGCCGCGGAAGTCGCATGAGCACTTGGCGGCCGTTTTGGAGTACTCGGTGGAGAGCAGATTTTCCCTAATTGTAAGCGGAATTATGTTCCACTTGATCAGCGACTCGGAGACCTCGGCGTCCTTGAACATGTGCGTGCCGTAGAGCTTCTCGAACTCGGGCCGGAACTTGTTTTTAAGGAGCGCGCGCATCGATTTTTTCATGACCGGCATGAGTTTCGCGCTCTGAGTGTCGAGGTACTTCTTCTCCGCCTCGTAGAACTTGTCGGACATGTCGCAGGTGTTCCTGACGTGAACGATCACCGTCATCGTGGCGAAGTCCTCCATCAGCTTCTGCGACTTCAGGAACACCTCGTTCGCCTTTTCAAAAGTTTCCGCCTCGGAAAACTCTTTCAGCATGGCGAGGTACTGCTTTTTGACGGCGGGAATGTCCGGCCGCACGTATTTCATTTCCGAAAATTTTTCCATAACAAACATCCTTTTTTCAAAAAAATCAAACAAACATGCATCCCTAAAAATGCCAAGTTTCGAGCTATTTTTGAGTGGGCTTGTCCGAAGCCGCACTTTGCATCGCGCCCCTCACTTGACTGCTTCGCGGCAATTCGCCGATGGCACCTTATTATCACGTAAAAGCCTGTGTGTTTCGCACGAAGGCGACTTTTTGCGAAGCAAAACTGGAGACTGAGTGGAAACACACAGGCTTTATCGTTCGTGACGCCGATGCAAAGCTGCGGCGTCTCTTCCACAAGGTTGATATTGCTCGCGTAATCGCCTTCGGCACCGCAGCATTTCTCCAAATGCCGTATGTCGTACGAAGGAACGATTCTGTGCTTCGCACAGTCAAGTGACGCAGCACGACATACGGGATTTTTCGTTCGTGACGCCGATGCAAAGCTGCGGCGTCTAGTTAATAAGGATGCTATCACTCGACAAATCACGCGGGTCTCGCGCGAGGGCGACTCGTAGCCTCGGCTACGTCGGAGACCAAGCGGAGACCCGCGTGGTTTTCCGAAAATCGGCATTTTTATTCGGAGAAACCTCCAATACTTTCAAACAGCCGCCAGAATCCCGGGCACGTCTTCTCGACGCAATCCACGTATCCCAGAACGTTCGACTTGCGCGAGCACAGAGTCGCCAGAATGCCCACCGACGCCAGCGTGAAGTTCTCGTGGCAGTTAAAGCCCACGCCGCCCTCGAAAACGGTCCTGCCGCGCACGAACATTGAGCCCTTCTTACGTGTCTCGAACACAGCCCCGAGCTTCCTGAGCTCCGCCACGGTATAGTAGAACGTGTTGTTGTTCATCGCCAGCGTCTCGTCGGTCACGTTTATAATCTCGGTCGTACCCTCGGTCTGCGTGGCCAGAAAAACGATGTAAGGCAGGCATTCGCGCGCGACCTGGGCGTCGATAACCGTCGGAGTCTTGAACTCGCTTCCAGTGAACCGCGCCTCGCCGTCGAAACCGTCGCTGAGAATGAGCCGCATGTGCGAGAGCGGCTTCACGAACTCCTCTGTCTTAGTAAAAGGCGAGCCCGCGAAAACGTTCGAGACGCGCACGTCGTAGCCGATTGCCGAGCAGCAGAGGCCGAACACAGCCACGCGCCAGTCGCCCGCGGGCGTTATAACGCAATCGTGCCTGAAGCCGTTTTCGCCCGAAACGTAGGCAACATCCGAGGTTATCAGCCCCGCTTCCACACCGAGCGAACCGGCCGCGGCGGCGTCAATCAGGAACCTGTCCTCGTTTTCGAGAGGCAGCTCCATGTGAATGGTCTGTTTGTTTTTGTAGACCGCGTTGCCGGCCAGAATCGCCGTCAGCTGAGCTTCGGTAGCGGCACCGTTTAAATAGAGATGGTCGAGCGAGAATACGTACTCGGCAAGCGTCGTGTCGAAATCCGCCGGCTCGTCTGCCTCTTCCGCGGCATCGTTTCCTTCGGCGGCTTCAAGATCTTCCTCCGCGTCCTTTTCGCCGGTTGCGCGGAAATTCTTGTTCGAGTTGAGAATTATATTCTTGAACTCCGCGATCTCGTCGCCGAAAATGACCTTCAGCGCCGCCTTCGGGTCCTTCGCGCCGTCCACCGACACTCCGCCGATGCCCTGCGAAACCGTCGCGCCCGCCCTTTTCAGCAGCGAAAACGTCTCGCGGAACGCGTCCTTCATCATGTTCCCTTTAAAGAACGTCCTGCCTTCGCCAAGCGCGGCAAACTTCATCGCCGTCACGGAATAGTCGTCAAGCGTGGGCGTCTCCAGAACGCCGGAGAGCTTTGTCTGATAAACGATCCTCATGTTCTCCTCCATAAATATAAGTCGCGGCCGGCCGCCTTAAATAATGCAAACCGCCTTAAACCTCCAAAACGTAAACGAGCGCGTCCTCGCCGTCGCGGTAGTAGCAATTTCTGCGGCCAAGCGGCGTAAAGCCCGCCTTTTCGTAAAACTTTACCGCGGGAACGTTCCCCGCGCGCACCTCCAGAAAGACACGCGCAGGCGAATAACACGCCGCCTCCTTAATAAGTCTGTCCAGAAGTTCCTTCGCGAGCCCGCGCCTTCTCAGGTCGTCACGCACGCAGATTTTCCATATCTCGTACTCGTCCAGCACCCCGCAGTAGCAGCAGAACGCGGCGAGTTTTCCCTCTCCGTCGTCAATCCCGGTGAGGTGAACAAGCGGGTTTTCGAGAACGCGCGCCCACTCTTCACGGTCCCACGGGTCCCTGAAGCACTGAAGGTCGAGCGCCGCTACCTCTTCAAGTCTGTCTTTTTCCAGCGGAAACGTCATTTTCCCGGCATCCTTTTATACGTAATATGAACGGGCTTGCAGTACTCGGCGGCGGCTTTTTCAGCGGTGAACTCTTTAAGAGCGTTTTTGCCCGCCGCCTCCCATTTTTCCGAAACCAGCGCGAACGCCCCTTCCGCGGTTCCCGTCGCCTCCCCGAAACTTGTGAACAAAGCCCCGGGAACAAGTTCTTCTATCTTTTCACGGTTCTTGAACGCTCCGTCGCCTGTAAACACGACTCTTTTTCCGGCCTCCGCGGCGCCCTTCACGAGTCCGCAAATAAAATCGCAGTAATCAGAGGCGTTGACCCTGAACGGAACCGTTCTCGTGCCGCTGCCGTCGCGCACGCACATATACGTACTGAAGAAGCAAAGCGTGTTCCGGGCGTCCAGAAGGCTCACCAGCACGTCGGCTTTTTCTGTGCAGGAACGCGCCAGGTAGTCGAGAGTGTTGACGCAAACGAGGGGCTTCCCGGTGCCGTACGCGAGCGCTTTGGCGTAGGCGATGCCGATTCGAAGGCCTGTATAGGAGCCGGGGCCGTTCGTGACCGCGAAAACGTCAACGTCCGCGAGGGTCTTTCCGGCGCTTTCGAGAGCGTTCGAGACGCAGAGCGGAAGGTTCGAGGCGTGGGTCTTTTCGCCGTCGTCTTCGTACTGTGAGAGGCGCTTCCCGTCTTCGATCAGGAACACCTTTGCGAGGTGCGCCGCCGTGTCAATGAATAATATCCGCAAGTCTCTCCCCTCTTTCTCCTGTCGTCATAACGGTGATTTCACGTCTGTTGGCCGCAACGTCGTCGCGCCGCTTTATATATACGTAAAAGCAGCTGCCGCCCGCCTCTTTTAAGATTTGTTCACGTTCCGCGTCGCCGATACCGTCCGGACCTTTGCCGGAAGGCGCGAAAACGTTCCCCGCCCACTCGATGATTCTGACCGAGTTTTCGTCAAAATCGTAAAATCCGATATCGAAAAGGTCCTCGCGGGAACCGAGCCTGTACGCGTCGCAGTGGACCGTTTCGCAGGGCGTGCCGTCGGGAAAAACGCCTTCGTAAACGTTTATCAGCGCGAACGTGGGACTTGTGACGCCGCTGCCGATTCCCAGTCCCCTGCAGAGACCTCTTACAAAAGCGGTCTTGCCTGCGCCCAGGTTGCCGTCAAGCAGCACTAAATCGCCGGGTTTTAAAAGCGACGCAAGCGCCTCCCCGGTTTTCTCGGTTTTACGCACCGAACGAGATTCGATTTTTACTGATTTCAGCGTCATTTCTTTTACCCGCCCCGTCCGGTTAAGATAGTCTGCAAAATAACTTTAAAGCGTGTCAGTTGATGACACCGTGCTGGATCGCCGGCGTCGTCTCATAAGTAAGTCTGTCGAAAGCGTAGCCCTCCGCAAGCGCCTTCGGGATGATCAGATCAAGCGCCTCGGCGGTGGTGTCCTGACCTTCGTAGTCGTGCATCAGAACCACGTTCGCCGGCCTGTTCGACCTGAGTTCCTTAAACACCGCGTCGCAGATCTCCTGCGCCGTCATGTGGGACATCGCGTCCTCGGGCGATACGTTCCAGTCAAAGTACTGGAAGCCCCTCTCGGGAACGAGCCTCGTCAGCTCGGTCATAATTCCCGTGCAGTATTTTTTGCTGACGCCGTTCGACGCGCCGCCCGGAAATCTCGAAATGTTGGGGTCGAAGCCGATGTGGTTCCTGAGCGAATCGCGGACCATGTCGAAATCCTTGAAAAACGCCTCAACCGACACGTAGATAATATTATACTCGTGGCACTGGCTGTGAATGCCCACGTTGTGACCTTCGGAAAGCGCGCGCTTTATATAGTTGCCTCTCGAACCGTTGAAGTCGTTCCCGACCACGAAGAACGTTGCCTTCACGTTATACTTGGCGAGGTTGTCGAGCACCTTCTCGGTGACGTAGCTCGGGCCGTCGTCGAAGGACAGGTAGATGACCGAGCCGTTCCAGTTGTCCGGCTTCAGGATCGTCGAGGGGTCGTAGCCGACTTTAAGGTACTGGCCCGGTTCGGGCGTAGGCGTGGGCGTCGGCTTTTCGGTGGGCGCCTCGGTGGGAACTTCGGTGGGCGTGCCGGGAACGGCCGTAGGCTCTTCTGCGTGCGTGCCCTCCGGCCCGGGAGTTGGCGTCTCGCCGGTCTCGCCGTTGTCCGTTTCCGTTGACGGGTCTGTCGCGTCAGGCGCGCGCGTAGGCTCAGGCGTATTAATAAGAACAGGCGCATCGGTGCCGCCGGGTGTGTCCCCGCTGTTTTTCGCGTTAAGCAGGAACATTCCCAAAACGACCGCAATGCCGACCAGGAAAACAACGCCGCCGAGAAGCAGATTTCTCTTACCGTAAGCAATCGCCGCACCGGCCGCCGCAAGAGCGACTCCGCATGCAAGCCCCAAACCAAATAAAATCGCGTTCATAACAAAGCTCCGTAAGTGCATTGGCGTAAACATACGCTAACTTTTATTTTAGCACTTCCGCAGCCGCCGTTCAAGGGCAAACGCGCGTTTTGAAGCCGTTTTGAAGCCGTTCCCGAGCCGTTCTTTAAGCCTTTTTTAATCCGTTCGCGAAGCTTGTTCCTGTTGAAAACCGGCGCGGGGTTGTGTATAATACGCGCGAAATAAATTATCCGGAGGGTTTATGTCTTATTTATGCAGCGACTGCCCGCGGGAATGCGGAGCGGTCAGAAACGAATACACCGGGGAAGGCTTCTGCGGCGCCGGCGAGAAGATCGCGGTTGCGAAGATCATGCGCCACATGTGGGAGGAGCCCGTTCTGTCGACCGGAAACGGGACCGAGAACATATTTATTTACGGCTGCAACCTCGGCTGCGTCTACTGCCAGAACTATAAAATCAACGGCTCTTTAAGAACGTCTGAACTGCCGCCGCTCACCTATCTCACGCCCGCGGAATTCGGCGAGCTTCTTGTCGAACGCTCGGAAACCGGCGCGGACACGGTGGGAATCGTAACCGGCGACCACTATATAAGGCAGATTGCGGAGGCGATAACCCCGGACGTCAAGAAGCGCATTAAAACGCCCCTCGTTCTCAACATGAGCGGCTACTCCAAACCCGAGACACTTGCCTTGTTAAATGGAAAAATCGACATCTTCATGCCTGATTTCAAATACGTGTCGGAAAAGCCGGCGCAGGAATACTCTCAGGCGCCGGACTACCCCGCGCGCGCGGTTGAAACGATCAAAAAATGCTTTGAGATGACCGGTCCCGCTACGTTTGACGAAAAGACTTATCTTATGAAAAGCGGAGTCATCATCCGCCACTTAATTCTTCCCGGCTGGTTCCGCAACACCGCCGGCGTCATCGACTTCGTCAACGAAAACTTCCGCCCCGACGAGGTAGTTTTCAGCCTTATGAGCCAGTACACGCCCATGAATTCGATACCGGAAATCTCCTCCAACCCCAGGCTCTCGCGCCGCATTTCCGCCGTCGAACACAAGGCGGCAATCGACTACCTTTTGGCCTGCGAGAACATAACCATGTGCTTCTGCCAGGATCGCGCCTCAAGCAGCGAGGAATTCATTCCCGACTTTGACGGCAGTGAAACGTTTCAATAATTCAACGCATATTTACGTAAAAAAAACGGGGGCCGGTCCACTTTAACACAAGAGTGAACCGGCCCCCTTCCTATAACATTAAATCCAAAACAATCAGTTCCCGTACAGGAGCTCCCTTGTAATTATGTCAAAGCTGACGCCGCCCGCGTGCTCTGTCGCCGTGTAGTCGCCAAAGTACTTTCTCGCCACAGATTCACGCTGAACCGTTCCGTTCAGGTCCTCGATATTTACCGCCGAGTAGTCGTCGCAGTCAAATCTGACCTTGAGCTTGACGTTCCCGAGCGGCACCTGATTCGAAAGCACGTATTTATAGACCTTCGTGTCCTTCGAAAGCGCAAACCGCCGGGACATCTTCTCGTTCAGAATCTCGTCCTCGTAGAACTCGATAACGAGCTCCGCACCCTCTTCGTTGTAGGAGCCGATAAAGTTGATCTCTATAATGTCGCCCGTCTGCAGGTCGCCGATGTTGGAGGTCGTGCTGCCCGCCCTCGGGTTCGTTCCCAGCGAGAGCCTCTCGACCTCGACGTGGGTGTGGAAAGGAACGAGATAAACGTCGCCGGTCCAGGTTCCGTCCGCGTTGACCGATTTGAGCAGGCCCGTGTTGTTGCCGTTGCCGCCCATTTCGACGATCTGGTACGCCTTGTCGCCCGACTTGACCGCGAGAGACTCTGTGGTGCCTTCCGCGTAGCCAGGCCTGGGCTCGTTCTTCTCCGCGAGCGCGCTGATTGCGCGAAGGTCCGCCCTGGTTCCGCTGTCGCTGACGTTCAGGACATTTATAAACTTGGCGCCGTGCCACCACACGTATTCGAGTTGCCTTGCCGCGATGTCGGTGGTCTCGTCTGACATCGAGTTGTACTCGCCCATAGTTATGTTCTTAAAGCCCGCGCTGTAGGCCAGGTTGAGGAAGTTCCTGTCGTCCTGGAACCACGTTCCGTAGCGGGTCGCGCCGAAGTGGCAGCCGAGGGTCATCATCGCGTCCACCGGCGACATTCTCGTGTCGGCCTGCCCCAAAAATCCGCTGATGGCGTCGCCTTCCGGAATCGAGTGGCCGGAAATGATTTCAGACGGGAATCCGGCGAGAAGCGCCTCCCTGAACGCCTCCGTGAGACGCTTGTTAATAACTTTTCTCGTGAAAAGCGCCCACTGTTCGAAGAATCCGCCCTCGAAAAGATCCCAGGCGCCTCTGTCTCCGAGCGCTCCGTTCCTGGGCGCGTCAATGTCCTCGCGCGACGCGAACGGTGTTCCGAACTTCTTGTTGATATTCTCGACGCTGCCGAACCGCTCAAAAAGATAGCTCCTGAACCCTTCTATATTATGCGGGTTGTAGTCGCCGAACGTCTCTCCGACGTTGATCTCGATCTCGTGGATCGGCTCGAGACCCGCGAGCTTTTCAGGGTCGTTAACGAAATTCTCGTGAAGCGCCTGGAGGCTCACTCTGAGCGGGTAGATGCGCATTTTGTCGAGTTCAATAATGCCCTCGGCGTAAGTCGCGTTGTAGAACTGTGAACCGAGCTCCTCGTAGTTCGCGGTGGTGTTGTCGTTCGTGTAGCCCAGGAACCTCAAAAATCCGTCCTCGTCTTTAATTCTGGACAGAATGGTCGTGCCGGGAATGATATTGAACCTGTGCGTGAAGCAGGGCTCCCAGACGTTGAACGACTTGGAATAGTCCCTGATCTTGCCTGTCCACGCCCAGTCGGTGTACCCGAGCGTCGCGAGCTTGGAGACCTTTTTCGCGGTCAGAGAAGAAATGCTCTTGGCTGCCAGGTCTGTTCTTATATGCTGGAATGAGGCCTTCCTGACGTAATCCGTGTCCTGAATGGTGAGCGACTTGAGCCCCTTCAGCTTTAAGTTGGAATCCGCGGTGTCCCAGAAGAAAATGTTCTCGTAGACGCCCACGTCGGTCTTCGTGCCGTAGACGTCGTTTCCGTCCGTGAACAGCCTCAGGAAAGCCCTGTGCGCGTTCTGCTCGTCAACGTCGATGCTCACCGCAAATCCGCCGTCCGAGAACGCCGACCGGGCGATTCCGTTGGCGTTGAGGTCCGCGACCGCCTTCGTTCCCGCTATCGAGAATCCCGCCGACGCGTCATAAGAAACGGTGAATATTGCGCGTGTTTCGTTGTCCATTAAAACAAGCGCGTCGTGCTCTCCCGCGTTTACAAGCGCCGCCGTGAACCCGTGGTCCGCGCACTCGGCCCCAGCTTTAATCACGCCCTCGTAGGCCTTCGAACCGTCTTCAAGCAGGTAGATCTCGCACTTAATGTCGCCCTCGCCGTCCGCCTTCACGGGCATTATGAGAAGCTGCTCTCTTCCCGCCAGGAAGTTTCCCGTCACTATATTATATGGTGCCTCCTTAGAGAAGCCGGGAACGATCTCCATGTAAAGAATTCCGTTCTCGTCGAAAATCCTGACGCTCTTCGCCTCCCTGAAGCTGCCGTTGAACGCCGCCGTGGCGATGACCGGCCTGTCCGCGCCCTGACAATTCACGTACGCGCACGCGACTTTTACGCCGCCTGTCACGTTGTACGGGAACGCCAGGAACTGCGCGGTTTTCGCCGAATACTCGTTATATACGCGCACGAGAGTGTGATTCTTCTTGTTTTCGCCCTCGCCCGCGACTATCCTCGGCCGCTCCGTTCTCGCGTCGAGAACGCCGTCCGACTTTCCGTAACCCTGCGCCGCGTAGATTTCCGTCGAAAGCCCGAGTTCGAGGTCCGAATCGGTGTAGCGCACCACGTAGTTTTCGCCGTTCGAGACCGTGTAAGGAAGGGTCACAAGGGCGTTTTCGAGGTCCTCCGTGCCGGCCCCGCGGAGCTTGAGGCTGATCCACTCAAACGTGTAATAGTTGTCGAAAATGCTGACGTCAAGTCCTTTGTCAAGAAGAACGCACAGCCGGTTTTCATATATATACGCGTCTTTGTTCAGCTTGGCGGCGACGTCCGCGAGGGTGACCGTGCCGCTGCCGCAATCGGTGCCTGTCAGGCTGCCGAGAAGGTCCGCGTTGACGCTCATAACGCCGTCCGAGTATGACGCAACCGGATTCTCTTCGCTTACCGAGCCGGAAACGTCCGCGTACGCGCCGTCTTTATAAATAATGGGCGCGCCGGCCTCGAAAGCAAGTCCCCCGTGCGCCAGAAGGCTGTTCGCCTGCGCCTCGGGAACGTAATCCTTATAATCGATCAGATCGGTAAAACCGTAAAACTTCACTCCGGGTGTACCTCCTTTGTCATGCTTCCACAAAACAAGAGAAACCGTCACGATCACGGCCACAAGAACGACCGCTACGCCGGCAACTATCCAGAATTTCGGGTTCTTGAAAACGCTCTTCCCGCCGGTTTTTTTTCCGGTAGCGTCTGCCGCGTCTCCCTGTTCCGGGCCGTTTTCTGTTATAACATCGGATTTATTATCGGACATTTCAAACCTCCGCCGTCGCTTTACAATAATATCCTGGAAGCGCAAAAAGCGCCGCTCCGGTAAAGCATTTATTTAAATAGATTATAACAGTTAAGCGGGGGTTTTGGCAATACCGAAAAGCGTTTTCTTCCGCCTTCGAGTCATATTCCGCGTAGGTTTGCAAACCCGCCTTCCCGGAAATCTGCTTGAATTAATTTTTCGCCTATTTTTCGGCAAATTCACACGCTCCGGCCGAGTTTTTTCGGCGGAAATGCGAAAAAATAATTTCCCGCACTTGACGCGGTTTGGAAAATATCGTAGGATGCGGACGAGGGCAGAAGAAGGCAGAGCTTCGCAGTATTTCCGCACTAAATGCCGCTTCCCGGAGATTTCTAATTTATTTACCGGAGGTGTTTTTTGTGGACATGCAGGCTTTTTTGATAAACGGGCTTCAGGGGCTTGAACGGATTCAGGGGCTTGAACGGCTTGACGGACTTGGCGGATTTTACTTGCGTCTCGCGGCTGTTCTACTATTCCTGGGACCGCTGGTTCTGTGCGCCGTCTACGATTTAGAAACGCATACCGTTCCCGACTTTTTTGTACTGTTGTTGATTGCGGGAGGCACCGGATGCTTCGCGCTGCTCGGAGCGCGCATGATGGCGGTTTCCGCTGTGTGCGCGGCGGTGTTTTTCGCGCTGGCTGTCGCGACGCAGCGGCTGTGGAAGAAATGGCTGGGCGGAGCGGATATAAAGATCATGGCGGTGATGATACTGTGCACGGGGCCGCTGCAGGCGTTCACGGCCGCTGCCGCTGCATTCCTGACGGCCGGACTTTTTTCGGCGGGACTTGTTCTGATAAGGCTCGCGGTGTCGGTGAAAGCCAAACGCGCCCCGCCGGCAGGACAAAGAAAAAGGACAGGCCGCGCGGGGCGGCTGTCCCTTTCGAGAATAGCGGAAATCAGAGGATTCCCGTTTGTTCCGTTTTTGCTGGCAGGTGTATGCATGTGCCTCTGCGGAGAGTTTGGGGTTTAACCTCGCCTTAACTCTTGACGCGGGCAGGATGTTCTTACAAGGCGGATATCAGAGCTCGAAGTCGAACTCCGTGTCGAGTATGCGGACCGTGTCGCCTTCTTTGATTCCCTCCTCAAGCAGACGGTCGATGACGCCACGCTGCCTTAACGTGCGCTGGAAGTACTGGGACGATTCGTAATCGGCAAGGTTTACGGAATTAAGCAGGTTTTCGATCCACGGACCGGTGACCTCGTACACGCCGTCCTCGTCCTTTTCAATGCCGAACAGCTCGCGCTCAAACGTACCGTCAGTAAACTCCTCCTCTTCCGCGACAATTTCTTCGAAGGTTCCTGTAAGAGGCATCTTTTCAAGCAAACTGCCGAGATAGTCGGTGAGACCGGCCATACCAGCGCCTGTAAGCGCGCTTATCTCGAACACCTTGAAGCACCCGTCGTCGCAGTAAGCCGCAAAAGCGTCGTCCTCCGCCCTTCTGTTCTCTTTCCATACCTCGAACTTCTGCTTGAACGCCTCAAGCACCTCCGCCGCGCCTTCGGCGTCGGTCTTGTTCGCGGCGATCACCTGCGGCCTTTCGCCGAGCTTTGGGTGGTACTTCAATAGCTCGCTGTTGATCGTGAGGAAGTCCTCCCACGGGTCGCGACCTGACATTCCAGACACGTCTACCACGTGCAGGATTAGCCTTGTGCGCTCGATATGGCGGAGAAATCTGTGTCCGGCGCCTCTTCCCTCGGACGCCCCCTCTATAAGACCGGGGATGTCGGCGGCTACGTAGCTCCTGCCGTCCCTTGTCGTCACTACGCCGAGCTGAGGCACGAGAGTCGTGAACGGATAGTCCGCAATCTCCGGTTTCGCAGCGGTTGTGACCGAAAGGATGGTCGACTTGCCTACGTTCGGGAACCCCACGAGCCCCACGTCCGCCAGCAGCTTCAGCTCCAGCTGTACCTCCATTTCGACGCCCGCCTCTCCCGCGCGCGCAAAATTGGGAACCTGTCTTGTCGCGGTCGCGAAGTGCTTGTTGCCCTTGCCGCCTCTTCCGCCTTTGGCCGCGACGAACCTGTCGCCCGGAGCCGTCAAATCGCAGAGAACTCTTCCGGTCGCGGCGTCCTTGATAATGGTTCCGGGGGGAACCTTTACGACTACGTCGGCTCCGTTTTTGCCGGTCATTCTGTTCTTGCCGCCGCTGCCGCCGTTCTCCGCCGCGTACTTTCTCTTGTAGCGGAAGTCCACGAGCGTCGAAAGACCCGGGTCCGCGACAAAGCAGACGTCGCCGCCCTTTCCTCCGTCGCCGCCGTCGGGACCGCCCGCCGCGATGTACTTTTCGCGCCTGAACGACACTATGCCGTGGCCTCCGTTGCCGGATCTGATGATAATTTTTGCTCTGTCAGTGAACATTGTTTTCTCCTCCTTTTGGGGGAATAAGGTCGTCGATTCTTCTGTCGTCGACGTGGTCGATCTTGGTCCACTTGACGTCAACGAAAACCGCGACGATGTTGTGTATCGTATCGGCGAGCAGGAACCACGGCGACATAAGCAGGTAGAACAGGAGCTTGAAGCCTCCGCATCTTATATGCTTCCGCTCTCTTATGACGGCGATGATTCCCGTCACGAGGCCGAAAGCGTACGTCGACGCAATTGCCGCAAGAACGGTTTTTACGATCTCAAGCACGTCGACCGATCCGGTAGTTACAAGCGACACAATTATGCTAGTTATAGGGTAAATAAGGCCCAGCACCCACGTGGCGAGACCGACCGGAAAGTAGTGCCAGAATATGTCGTAGCCGGTAAAACCCGTACCGCTCGAGAGCGGGAACTTCACGATCTCGCGGAAGTGTTTCACGAAGGCAACGATCCTTCCCCTCGCCCAGCGGTTCCTCTGTCTGAACGCGGTGCCGGCGTCTATCGGCTGTTCGTCGAAGAACTCGGCGTCCTCGCAGAAGGCGATCTTCTTCGCGCGCGAAGTAATGAAGATCGTAAACTCGTCGTCCTCGGTGAGGTTGGTGAAATGCCAGCCGTTCTCGAGGATGTCGGCGGCAAAAAGATAACCGGTTCCCGTAAGATGCGTTCCGAGTCCGAGGGCGGCGCGAGGCCTGTGGTAGCAGGCGGTGTTGGCGAAAAAGTGGATGCCGTAGCCTGCGGAGAGCACGTTCGTCTCGATGTTCTTGCTGTTCCTGTAGCCGGTCACGACCTTGTTCCCGCATGCGAACGCCTTGTTCATCTCTGAGATGAAATGCGGGTCGAGCAGGTTGTCGGCGTCAAAAACGAAATATCCGTCGAAGCAGCGGCTGCCGAAGTCCTCTTCTATGCACGCGAAAAGGAACTCCAAGGCGTATCCCTTCCGGTTGTGCTTCAAATCCTCGCGTGTGTACGCTACCGCGCCTTTGGAAATCGCTATCTCGCGCGTTCTGTCGGTGCAGTTGTCGCACATCACAAAAACGGTGAGAAGCTCCTGCGGATAGTCCTGGCCGGCTATGCTGTCGAGAAGCGCTCCGATGACCTTCTCTTCATTGCGCGCGCAGATAAGAATTCCGTACTTGAACCTTTGGTCGGTTTCGGGATATGTCTTTTTGCGCGCGAAAAGGCCCACCGCCATATAGAGCCAGCGGAAGGCCGTGAATACGCCGAATGCGCCAATGAGTATTCTGCAAACGAGATCGACAATGTTCATTAATTTGCTTTATCAAAGGCCTTGTTCAACTTATTCTAAGGGTTTTGTCGACCCTTCCGAGAAGTTTTGACGCCTTGGGAGATATCTGGGCGATGTCCTCGGCCGTAAGACCGTTGATCTTTCTAATGATTATGTAGTAAACGATCACGGCGACGACGGCTGCGGGAATGAACGCGATTGCGTATCCGAGGTATCCCTTAAGGAACGACCTGACGATCAACCTTATGACGCCGTACACCGCGTATCCGGCCGCAACGCATCCCGTGGACGCGATAACCGGCGGAGTGAGCGCCGCAAGCACCGAAAAGCGGATATTCTCGCGCTTTTTAAGCACGTACATGTTCAAAATGAACGGAATCAAATAGGAGACGTACGTGGAAATCACGGCGCCGTAGATGTTCAGCTGCGGGATTCTCAGCAGGAAGTAGTTCATCACCGCTTTGATGACCACGCAGAGGCACATGAACGCAGACGCGGTGAAGAGTCTGTTCACGCCCTGAAGGACCGAGCTCTGGAGGTGAATCGTACATAATAGAATCACGCTGAGCGACGAAACCATAAGAAGCACCGCGTTGTTGCCGTAGCCGAGCATCTTGTAGATCGGACCCGAGAATACCGCGTATGCAAACGAGATCGGAACCGCCACCAGGTAGCAAAGCTTGAAGCTGTACTGCGTGTTCGCCGCGACTCCCTTTCTGTCGCCTGCCGCGAAGCAGGACGTAATTATAGGAAGCACGGTGACGCAGAGCGCCGTCGCAAGAGCTCCCGGCACGTTTATCAGCTGCCTCATAGCCATATACTGACCGTGAAGGACCTTCGCGGTCTGCTCCCCGAGGCCCGCAGCAACGAGGCCGCCTTTGATCATCTTGCTGTCGATAAGGTCGCCTCCGTACTGAACGGCGGAGCTTATAAACAGCGGCAGGCTGTAAAGGAATATTCTTTTCAGGAGTTCCCTGTCGGCGATATCGCGGTCGCCCAGCTTGGACCTGAGAACCGCTTCGTTGCTGATTTCTTCGTAGAATATCTTTCTGTCGGATTTGTACTCTAAAAGACAAACCGCCAGCGCCGCAAGCGCGCCCACGCAGGTACCTACGGAAGCTCCGGCGACCGCCCAGACGATGCCCTTGTCTTTAAAGGCTATCACCAGGCCTGCTGAGACCGCCACGTGAACGAGCTGCTCGATAATCTGCGAGACCGCCGTGGGTCGCATGTTTTTACGTCCCTGGAAGTAGCCGCGGTAGCCCGAAAGCAGGCTGCACACGAAAACGGTCGGCGCAAGGAACATGATTCCCGCCCAGGAGTCGGGGTTGTTCATGAATCCGGCGATAGGCTTTGCGAAGGCCATCACCAGCGCCATAAGCACCAGGCCCAGGCCCGCAAGAATCAGCAACGCAAACTTGAATCCGCGCTTGGCCTCTTTCCGCTTGTCGGTGCGGCTGAGTTCGGAGATAAGCTTCGAGATTGCGACCGGGAAGCCGGCTGTAGCGATGACGTACACGAAGGCATATACGGAATATGCCGAATTATACACACTGTAGCCCGCGTCGCCGCCGAGCAGTCCCCTTATGAGCGGGACAAAAATCAGCGAGAGAAGCTTGACCAGGATATTCGAAACTGACAGGATGACGAAGCCCTGCCCTATTGTCTGAGCCTTCTTTTTCATCGGCTGCGGTTTGCAGTTTTGCAGTCCTTTCTATAGATTTTAAATAGGCGTCAGGCCTTGAAGTAGAACCGTCCTGCGGGAACGGCGTTGCCGAGCGTGTAGAGATCGAGGAAGTCGCCGTTCATGAGGTTGGCGTCGCACCATTTAAAACCGAACTCCGGAATTCCGTCGCCGTCCAGTCCGAGCGCCTCGCGTTTTACGGATATCTGCAGGAACCTGCCGCTGACGGTTGCGCGAGCAGCGTTTGCATCTTCAGTTGCGGGCGCACGCTTGTATCCTTTTCCGAGCCTCTCCACGACCGCCTCTTTGCGGCGCATGCGCGGACTGACCATAAAGTCGAAGCCGTCGAAGCTGTTTTCGCCGGCCGCAGGCGTTGTGATCAGAAGCTTCATGAACGAAGCGTCGCCTTCATCGGTGATATCTTTCTCGCACTCGCACATAAAGTAGACGTTCTCGCTGTTGTAGGCGCACTTCGTGAGGATGATCTCGTTGGGCGCGGCGGGCTGCTTGTAGTAAAGACCCTTCCAGCCGGTGGTGTCTCTGCCGAGTCCGGAGCCTCTGTACGCCGCGAATTCGGAGGTGACATCCTTCCACTGCGAAACGTCGCCGTCGACGTCGATTGTCTTCTTGTTGATTTTGAAGTTCTGCGCGTCGAGTCCCTTGTAGCGTCTGATATTCGCGCAGAGCTGGTAGTAGTAGTTGTCGCCGAGAACGGTTCTCGTGGGCTCGCAGTCGCGGCTGTGTTCGTAGTCGAACTGGTCCGGGAACGCGTTGGGCGTGCCGAGCCACTCGTCGAAGCGGCCTGCGATGAGCTCGTTCCAGCCGGTCACGAATATGAAATCCGGGTCGACCGAGAGCGCGTAGTCCCACTGCTGCTGGAAGTTCCGGCCGTAGAGGCAGAGGTCAGGCGTGTCCTTCGAGACGGTTGCTTCAGTTCCGAATTTGTCGTAGGAATAGGTGTAATCTCCCTTCGCGAAACTGCGGGAGTAGACGCCTTTGCCGCCGTTCGAGTTCATTGCGTTGAGCCCGTTGTCGTTGGCGTTCTGCGCGACGTTGACGGTCATCTGCTCGACCGAACCGTCCTTCTTGACGCCGTATTTCGTCTGCGGGTAGACGGAGCACCAGCCCCACCATTTCCTGTCCGCGTCGTAAGGCGTGTCGGCCGCGAAATATGTAGGTTCATTGTGCCTGAACGTGAAAAAGTCGAGGATTTCCCTGTCCAAAGGCTCCTGCGGGTCCAGGCTCTCGGGGTGCGCCATAATGACGGGCTTGCCTTCCCAGTAGAAGAACAGGCACTCGTTGTCGGGATCCGAATAGAATTCTTTGTAGACGCGTCTCAGCATAGTGCGGGTCGTGTCGCAGGGACAGAAGTTGAGCATGAACGCGAACTTCGGCACGTTGATTCCCTGTGCGAGCGCCTTTTTGTAGACTTTCGCGAGGAATTTGTAGTCATCGTCCCAGAGGAAGTCGCCGTTCGTGCAGTCGAAGAAGAGCACGTCGACGCCGGCGTTCGCGATCAGTTCCGCGTTCTTGCGCAGCGTGAACTCGTCGCGGTCGTGGTAGTATCCGTACACCGGTTTTCCCCAGAAATGGGCGGTTCCCGAAGGCGTACCCTCCCACACGGGGTGGCTGAAATCATTGACCGCCTCGGGGTTCTTCGCGAGTATCTCGGTGACGTTTCTCGCGGGACGGCCGGATTGAGCCGTGTGCCAGGTCCAGTAGAAGAGGCCTACGAATTTGTTTCTTTTTGCGCCGGTTTCCACCGATGCAGGAAGCTTTCTTCCCAGTGCGTCCGTGGCGCCCCAGAAGTCCGGCTGAACGTACAGTTCGCGGGACGCAAGCGTTGAATGTGAAGGTTCGATTCTGTGATCTGCCATAGTATTACCTCCGGTTTTGCTGTCGGTTGTCCGGTTTTATTCGGGTTGCGGGCTGTTTCAGTACTGCCTCAAGCCGCAGAAGAACATCGCGGCGTGGGCGAGTATCGTGAAAATGTTGTCGACGAATTCGCGGGCGTAAAGCGTTTCCTTTACGAATCCGTAGACCGTCGCGGCGAGAATTACCACGAGCGCGGCAATCGCGAAGCCCCATGCGACGTTACGGATTCCGCCTCTGTTTCTGCAGTACATCGCGAACAGGAAGTACGCCACGAGCAGCAGGAACTTCCCGAAGTGCATAACGTACGCCGGCGAGAAAGCCGTCTCGACCGCCCTTATGTTGTTTATAAAAAAGACCGCGTAGGCCACTGCCGCAAAGGCGGCGAGAATCGCGGTGAAAATCGAAAAGCCGCCCACCATCGGCTCGAGGTCGCGGAGACTCACAATAAAGAACAAAAGCGCTGCAGCCAGCGTGACCACCGGGAACAGCGCGGGGCCGAAAAAGTAACTGAAAAAGTTTGTTTTAAAGCTGTAGCCGGAAACGTAATCGAACACGCCTTTCCAGCCGTTCGAGAAGAGCCAGCCCGCGCCCAGTACGCCTAATAGCACCGAGAGCATTCGCGCAAAGTTGCTCCCTGTTTTCGTTTTTGCCATTTTTATCCTCCGTAAAAAACTTGGTGACGCCTCGCGGAAAGCTTTCGGTTCACTGCCCGCGCGGAACGTCTATACACTCTGAGATTTCTTCTATTTTTCGGAGAAAAAGCTTCTCCGGAATACGCTTCAGCCTCACGAACGGCGGCTCCTTTTTGGGGCTGATCGGCTTTACCAGCAGCGACAGGCAGGATGAACGCGACGCGCCCCAGACGTCCGTGAAAATCTGGTCGCCCACAACGAGCGTCTCGCTTCCCGTAACGCCGTACTGCGCGAAAACTCTTCTAAAACCCTTCCTGGACGGTTTGAAAGCGTCGCCTTCGAAGCTCATCCCGAGAATCGCGGCAAGCTTTTTGACGCGTTCCTTGTGGCCGTTGGAGAGAATGCACATGCCGAAGCCCGCACGCGTCAGTCCGCGGACGAACTCGATTATCCTCTCGGACGGTTCGGTCTCCTCGTACGAAACAAGCGTGTTGTCGGCGTCGAATACAATGAACCTGACGCCGCGGTCGTATAGCTTTGCGAAATCGGCTGTCAGGACGCTCTCCGCCCTGAAATCCGGGTAAAACTTATCCAGCATGCTCTGTCTCTCTGCGCTCCGGTCTCTTCCGCTGTCTCTCCGCCTGCGTCAGACCATCTTCTCGCTCATCTGCGTGCCGCCCAGCAGGTGGTAGTGGAGATGCTGCACGCTCTGGCAGGCGTCGGGTCCGCAGTTGGACATGATTCTGAAACCGCTCTCGGAAATGCCGAGCGTCGTCGCGATCTCGCCGGCAACGAGCTGAATGTGGCCGAGCAGCGCCTCGTCCTCCTCGCAGAGTTCGAGAACGTTCGCGGCGTGCTTCTTGGGAACGATCAGAACGTGGACCGGTGCTTGCGGATTGATGTCCCGGAAAGCAAAAACTGATTCGTCCTCGTAAACCTTTGAAGACGGTATCTCGCCTTTAATAATCTTACAAAAAATGCAGTTGTCCATCGGGTTCCTCCGGTAGGTTTAAAAGTCTGCGGGCGGCGGCGCCTGTATTGCGCGGTCTACGGGTTATAAGCCGCATCCGGTTGCGCCGCCCTGCCGCAGGGGTTTGATAATTAAATAATCGGGCTTGAAGCCGGCTTATTGCGGTCAGATGAATTCTTTTACGGACGCAAGCATCTTGTCGATTGCGCCAACGTCCCTGCCGCCTGCCTGCGCCATATCGGGCCGGCCGCCGCCTCCGCCACCGCACATCGCGGCGGCCTTCCTGATGACGTCGCCGCACTTGATTCCCTTTGCGACGCACGCCTTGGAAGCCATCGCGACGATGGATACCTTGCCGTCCTTGCCGGACGCGAGAACGCAGAGCGAGCACTCGGCCTTGTCGCGGATGCTCTCGCAGAGGTCTCTCAAAGCGTCGCCTGCGAGTTCGTCGAAGCGGCCCGTAAACACGGTGACGCCGGAAACTTCCTGAGCGTTTTTGATGACGTCGTCTACGCCGCCGGAGGCCTTTTCGCGCTTCATCTTTTCGATCTCTTTGGTGAGCTCTTTGAGCTTCTCGGACTGGGCTTTGATCTTCTCGCAGATGTCGGAAGGCGTCGCCTTCGCGGCGTCGCAGGCCTCGGCGAGAACCGATTCTTTCTCCTTAAAATAGGCAATTGCAGTCTTGCTTGTGACGGCTTCGATTCTCCTGATACCGGCGCTTACGGCAGATTCGTGGAGAATCTTCACAAGACCGATGGATGCGGTGTTCCTGACGTGGGTGCCGCCGCAGAATTCGACGCTGTAGCCGCCCATGTCGACCACACGCACGATGTCGCCGTACTTTTCGCCGAAGAGCGCCACCGCGCCGAGCTTTTTGGCCTCGTCGATCGGCAGTTCCTTTACGGTTACCGGGTACTCGGCAGAGATGGCCTCGTTGACGAGTCTTTCGACCTCGGCGAGTTCATCGGGCGTGACGGCCTGCATGTGGTTGAAGTCGAACCTGAGGCGTTCGCTGTTGACGCTCGAACCGGCCTGGTGGACGTGAGGTCCGAGGACAGTGGTGAGAGCCTTCTGGAGAAGGTGCGTCGCGCTGTGGTTGCGCTCGGTGAGTCTACGCTTTTCGGCGTCGACTGTGAGCTTGCAGACGTCGCCGGTCTTCACCGTGCCGTCCACCACGCAAACGGAGTGCATCCAGCGCTTGTCGTTCGTCTTCGTGACGCCCGCGAGCTCGAGAACGGCTCCTTCGGCAGTTACGATCTCACCCTGGTCGGCCTCCTGGCCGCCGCTTTCCGCGTAGAACGGAGTCTTGTCAAATACGGCCACCGCCTCGTCGGACGTCTCCGCGCTGTCGCAGACCTCCAAAACGCCGTCGGCGTTCTTCTTAAGCAGGCAGATGAGCTTCGCGTCGCAAGAAAGGTCGGTATAGCCGACGAATTCGGTGGCGGGAACGTCTTTCGGAAGCACAGCCTCCTTGCCGCTCCAGGAGCTCTCTCTGTTCTTGATGGCCTCCCTCGCCTTTTCGCGCTGGACCTTCATGGCTTTGCGGAATTCCTCTTCGTTGACCGAAAGACCGCTCTCGGCGAGCACCTCTCTCGTCAGGTCGAACGGGAACCCGTAGGTGTCGTGCAGCTTGAACGCGACTTCGCCGGAAACTTCTGTCGCTCCGGACGCCTTCGCGTCTTTAACGATGTCGCCAATCAGCAGCATTCCCTGATCGATTGTCGCCGAGAAGCGCTCCTCTTCCGCCGCGATGACCTTCTTGATATACGCCTCTTTCTCGATGAGCTGCGGGTAGGCGCTGCCGGATTCCTGAATCACGACCTCGGCGAGCCTTGTCAGGAACGCGCCCTTAATGCCCAGAAGTTTCCCGTGGCGGCACGCGCCCCTCAAAAGCCTTCTGAGAACGTAGCCGCGCGCCTCGTTGGAAGGCACTACGCCGTCGGAAACCATCATAACGGTGCTTCTGATGTGGTCGGTGATGACTCTTATCGAGACGTCGTCCTTGTAGACTTCGCCGTATTTCTTGCCGGAGAGCTCGCAGACGGTGTCGAGAATTCTTCTCACCGTGTCGACCTCGAACAGGTTCCCGACGCCCTGCATAATGCAGGCGAGCCTTTCGAGGCCCATGCCGGTGTCGATGTTCGGGAACGCCAGCCGCTCGTAGGAGCCGTCGGCCTTCCTGTCGAACTGCGTGAAAACGAGGTTCCAGACTTCCATGTAGCGGTCGCAGCTGCATCCGACCTTGCAGTCGGGTCTGCCGCAGCCGTATTCCGGACCTCTGTCGAAATGAATTTCCGAGCAGGGACCGCAGGGGCCTTCTCCGTGCTCCCAGAAGTTGTCCTCTTTGCCGAAACGGTAAATTCGCTCCGCGGGAACGCCGACGTTCTTGTTCCAGATGTCGTACGCCTCGTCGTCGTCCTTGTAGACCGTGATGTACAGTCTGTCGGCGGGAATCTTCATGTCCTCG
>JAEEGG010009249.1_pt1 | contig 22137 bp, 14 predicted proteins | sample 9134161 | NCBI WGS metagenome assembly JAEEGG01 (sample SAMN16246543, study PRJNA631951) | gut metagenome | biome: gut microbiome; feature: rumen; material: CR-attached | host: Bos | place: Iran: Karaj | collected 2018-10
TGTGCCTTCAAATAACCAAGTATCTTGAAGTACCATACAGAAAAGTTCATGAATATTTTCTCTAGTTAAATCATTAATAGATACACCATCAATAGTAATATTACCTGAATCTATTTCATAAAATTTCATAAGTAAATTAACCATTGTAGTTTTACCTGCTCCAGTAGGACCTACTATTGCAACTTTCTCTCCTGGTTTTACTTTAGCACTAAAGTCTTTAATAATAGTTTTATCATCATCATATCCAAATTTAACATGATCAAATACTATTTCACCTTTAACTTTATTCTTATCTAATTTCTTAGTTATATGTTTTTGAGTAGACATTTCTTTTTCTTCTAAGAACTCAAATACTCTTTCAGAAGCTGCTGCAGTAGATTGCATAGATGTCATAGCTTGCGCTATTTGATTTAATGGATTAGTAAATAGTCTAATATAAATCATAAATGCAACAATAACACCAAATGTAATAGTATTTTTAGATACAAGTAATGCACCTACTACACATACTGCTACATATCCAAAATTACTTATAAATCCCATAAATGGACCCATCATTCCAGATAGGAATTGACTCATCATATTACTCTTATATAAACCATTATTTAATTTATCAAATTCTTTTCTAGTTTCTTTTTCTCCATTACATGTTTTAGTAACTATATAACCAGAATACATTTCTTCAATATATCCATTTAAATCACCAAGTTCTTTTTGTTTTCTAGTAAAATACTTTTGTGATTTAGATAACATTATAAACATGAATAAGAAGCCAAATAAACTAGCTCCAATAGCAGTTAGTGCCATTATATAGTTTGTATAGAACATCATTACTAATGACCCTAAAAATAGTGTTAAATTAGATATTAGAGATACTAAAGACTGACTTAAATTAAATGACATAGTATCTACATCATTTGTAAGTCTAGATAAGATATCTCCAGTTTCATGACTATCAAAAAACTTAAGTGGTAATCTATTAATTTTATTAGATATGTCACTTCTAAGTTTCTTAGCAAACTTATTAGCTATAGTAGTCATACTATAACCTTGAATATAACTAAATATAGCACTTAGTCCATAAAGAATTATTAATATTAATGCTATTGCTTTAATATTATCAATATTCATTGTAGGTTTAACTAAATTATAAATACTCTTTGGTAACTTATCAAACTTACTTAGCATATCATTTCTATCATTCATATCTATTGTAGAAACAATCTCTAAATATTTTGCTTGATCTTCTATAGTTATAGTAGTTCCATCTATTACTATAGGTCCTCCATAATTAGTAGTTATTAAACTATTAATTTCCATTAACTTATCAGTATTAGGTTTAATACCTTCAGTTATTTCATCTGTTAAATCAGATAATTTATTAGGTGCTATTATACTAAATACAGAACTAATAATAGCAAGTAATATAGATATTATTAATAAAGCATTCCAAGTTTTTAAACTCTTAAAAAGCTTACTTAAAGAACCAAATAAATTCTTTGGTTTTTCTTGTACTCTACTATTCATTCTAGGCATTTTGTAGTTCCTCCTCACTTAATTGTGATAAGGCAATTTCTTTATATACATCACAAGACTTTAATAATTCTTTATGAGTACCTACGCCTACACATTTTCCATTATCTAATACTAATATCTTATCAGCATTCATAATTGTCCCTATTCTTTGAGCAACTATTAAATTAGTTGAATCTTTAGTATATTTTTTTAGTTCTTTTCTTAAGTTTAAATCAGTTTTATAATCTAGTGCTGAGAATGTATCATCAAATATAAATATTTCTGGATGTCTAGCTATAGTTCTAGCAATAGATAGTCTTTGTTTTTGACCTCCAGAAAGATTAGTACCTCCTCTTGCTACATGAGAATCTATTCCCTTTTCTAACTTGTTTATAAAATTTGCTTGAGATATTTTTAAAGCCTCTTTTATATCATCTTCAGATACTCTTTTTGATGATTCACCATAAGTAATATTATCTTTAACAGATCCTGTAAACATAACTGCTTTTTGAGGTATATAACCTACTTTATTATTTAGGTTTTTAAATGTATATTCTTTAACATTTATACCATCTACTAATACTTCTCCTGAAGTAGCATCATATAATCTTGGTATTAAGTTAATAAGAGTACTTTTACCTGATCCAGTAGATCCAATAAATGCAACAGTTTCTCCTTTATTAACTTTAAATGAAATATTCTCTAATATATATTCATCAGCATCAGGATACTTAAATGAAACATTTTTAAATTCAACTGTTCCATGTTCTTTAGTATCTTTATTATAAGTGCCTTCTTTAATCTTAATATCTTCATCTAGTACTTCATTAATACGTGATGCAGAAATAGCCGCTCTTGGTCCTATCATAAATATAAATGCAAGCATTAAAAATGACATAATTACTTGCATACCATATGAAGTAAATACAACCATATTTGAGAATAACTCTATCTTTTCACTCATCATAGAATTATATATTAAATAGGCTCCAATAATATATATTCCAAACGTTAAACCATGCATAACTATATTCATTACAGGGCTTAAAAATGCTAAACTTCTTTGTGTAAATAATTGGTTCTTAGTTAAATCATCATTAGCTTTCTCAAATCTCTCCTTTTGAAACTTTTCTGCATTAAATGCTCTAATAACTCTAATACCAGTTAGATTTTCTCTAGTTACTCCATTTATTCTATCAATTAGTTTTTGAATAATTTTAAACTTAGGTAAAACTATTAAAAGTATAGCTAATATAACTGATAATAAAAGTACTATACAACCTGCTAAAAGCATACTCCATTCAATACTTTTATTAACTATCTTAGTAATAGCTAATGCACACATAATAGGAGCTCTAAGCATCATATGAAGTCCCATAGCTATAAGCATTTCTATTTGAGTAATATCATTAGTAGTTCTAGTAATTAATGAAGGCGTTGAAAACTTCTTCATTTCTTCTATTCCAAAGCTTTCTACTTTATTAAATAATTTGCTTCTAACATTCAAACTAAATGAAGATGATAATTTAGCAGCAAAATAAATAGATATACCCGCACATACAAAACTTCCAAGTGCAAATAATGTCATCCACATACCTTGCACTAATATATCATGAGACATAGTACTACTATTAGTTTGAATTAATGTAGTTATTTCAGACATATAATCTGGTATTTTAAGTTCTAATTGTACATTAATATAAGTTAATAAAATACACATTAAAACTATTAACCAGTCTCTAAATTTAAACGCTTTTAATAATTTAATCATGTTAATATCCTTTCAATTGTACTAGATAATTATACCACAAAAAAATGAGAATTACTTCTCATTTTCGCTTAAATATTCAAAAGGAAAATCACTTGATGCTACAACCATGTTCTTAGTAGAATCTAATAGTTTTTGATGTTTTAAATATAATACTACTAACGCCACTATTAATAATACATTTAATAGTAATGATCCAAATATTAAATAATCTTTTGGAGTAATATTAATCTTTTTCTTTGTTTCTTTTTTAGGTTCTTCTTTCTTTTCTGGTTCAATAGGAATTATTTCTTTTTCCTTTTCTTTTCTTGTAATAACAATATTAATTACATTCTTAGTTCCATCTTCAGCAGTTACTGTAATAGTTATAGGATTTTCTCCTTCAACTAGTTCATATACTCCTGCACCTTCTACGTTAGCTTTATAATAATTTGCTTTAGCAGTTACATTAATAGAAGTAATATCATTTTTAACTTCTAAAGTATATTTATTATCATCTACTCTAACAAGATTATATCCTTCAATGCTTAAAGCACTAAGTGAACAGTCATTAGATTTCTTTTCTTCTTGTTTGTTATTATTATTGTTATTATTGTTATTATTGTTATTGTTATTATTGTTATTATTTCCACCACCAGATGGTGTTGGAGCTGGCGTAGTTTCTTCAGAAACTTGAACTGTTTTAGTTGCATTCAAATATGCCTTAGAAATTGAATGATCTTCATTTGCCTGAGAAACATCTCCAGATAATTTTATTGTTATAGTTCCAACAGCAGTTGCTGTACAATTAATACCAAAATCATTATGTTGATTAGATTCGTCACCAGTATCCCCAACTCTATCAAGTGTACAATTAGTTACAGGGCCTTCAGACCTAACATGAACATTCCATGCAGCGGCGTTATCAACATCAACCTTAACATAAAATTGTTTCCCAACAGTTACACTTGAAGGACTAACCGATAAACTACCTGAAGCAGCAAAGGCTTTAGAACAAACAGATAGTATTAACACTGTAACTAAAATTGTAAAAATTCTTAATTTATTTTTCATATTATCACCTCTTATTATTCTATTACCCTTGTGCCCAATAAGTGCTGTCTAACTCTTAATAAATCCGCTGAATCCACACTATTATCTTTTTCAATATCACCAGCGATCAAGAAAGCACCAACTAAAGGATTAGTACCTAATAAATGTTGCCTTATTCTCAATAAATCTGCCGAATCCACTTCACCATCACCATTAGGATCACCGGTAACAATATTAATAAATTCCGCAATAACAACATTACCTTGCATAATTCTTGTTTTTCCACCTGTATATAGTAATTTTTCACCATTAACAGTTACAGTATCAATTGATACCGATAATTCATCACTTAAAGTAATATTACTTATAAATTCTTCTAAAGTAGTACCAACTTTAATCTTTCCAATATATTTATTTGATTCATCAACTTCATAATTATCTATTTCATAATCAGGGGTTACATCAATAATAGTTATTGATCCCATAACTACAGGAGAATCAGTATGGTTAGCATCTCCTCTAATATATACATATACATTAGTAGTTCCTACATTTGTTCTAGTAGGATTAACTGTAGACCATACAGCATCTACTCCTGGGATATTATAATTAGTTGAATAGAATAATGTTCCATAAGATGTTGGCGCAACTGTTATAGAATGTGGCTCACCATCATATGTTCCAACATAATTTGTTATTACTGGTACATTTGATTGAGATTGAACAATTGACCAGTTAAATGAAACATTAGTAATTGTGTGATCGTTCCACTCAGTATTATTTGTATCTAATAAAGCTACTTCAGCTACATAACTACCTACTGTAGTAGCAGTATAAGTACCAGCTTTTTCCATCCAATCAGACCAGTTATCATTATAGAAATTGATACTAAAATTAATTTCTGATCCAGTAAATAAATAATTACTTGTTGTCATTGTTGGTTTTATTAAACTTCTCTTAGTAATAGTTATTGTACTATTTACTGATGCAGAAGGATTATGGTTATCATCACCCTTAGTTCTTACATATACAGTAGTTGTTCCTACATCTGTTCTTGTTGGTTTTTCATCTGACCAATTAGTATCATCTAAAGAATATTCTAGTTCTCCACCTAAAGCTTCAATAGAATGTGGTTGTTTGTCATATACATTACTATATGGCATAACTGTTGGAGTATCACCGCTAATCTTAGCAATTCTCCATGTAATTGTATAACTTGAATCAGAATCATCTTCCCAAACTGTATTTACTCTATCATTTAATGAAACAAATATACTATATTCACCAGCATTTGTTCCAGATGTTTCTGCAGATACAGTCATTAAATCAGTATCTACACCGGTTAATTCTGGAGTAATTACTTCACCTGTATAATTATATAAAGTTGTTGCTAATGTTGGATAATTAACAACTATCTTATTAATTGTTACAGAGCTTTCTACAACTTGTGAAGCATTATGATTATCATCTGCTTTAACTCTTACATAAACTGGATATACACCAGCATTTGTATATAATGGAGCTTCATCTGACCAAAGAATATTATCTTCAGAGTATTCTAAAGTTCCATCTCCTGTAGCTTGTACAGTATGTTCATCGCCATCATATTTATTAAAATATGGTGTAACAGTTGGAGCTGAATAATCAACTTTATTAATAGTCCAAACAAATGCAATATTTGTTTGAGTACCATCATTCCATTCATAGTTTGTTGGGAATTTTAGACTTACAGTTGAAGAATATTCTCCAACATCAGTAGCACTTTCATCTCCATTTATATTCATAATAAAGTTATTAAATGAATCTATTATTGGAGTTATTTGATATCCACTATAATTAAATGAAGATACATTCATTACAGGTTTCTCTAATTGTTTTTTAGAAATACTACATGTAATTTCAACTGGGTCAGTTGAATCATCATTCCATTTATAGTCTTCATTTAATGTTGCTGTAACAACATGTTCACCAGCATTTGTTTGACCATAATTAGACCATGTATAACCTTCATCTCCTACTGGATTTGAAATTAATTCTTTCATAGTACCATCATATACTATTCCAGAAATACATCTATCAGTTGTAGGTTTAGTAACAGTTATAACTTGTGATTCTAAAGTTCCATTTTCATCAAAACAATAGTATCCATTATCTACTGTTACACATGCATCCTTAAGCATTGAACCTTCACTACCTGTAGATACTTCATCAGCAGTAGTTCTAAAGTAGTATTTATTATCATTTATTATAGCTAGTCCTTCTACCATGGTAGCATCAGGTCCACCAGCAGGATTTTGATTAGATTCTCTAAAATAGTATGTTTCTGAATCTATATTAACAAAACCTGTTGTTCCAGATCCTTTTGGACCATTATTTGGAACATTTTCAGAAGTTCTGAAATAATATGTATTTCCATCTATTTCTTTCCAACCAAGTATAGCTTCACCTTGTTTAATATCATTAGCATTATCATCAGCTTCAGCAAAGTAATAAACTTGATTATTAACTGCTCTTTGACCTACTAACATATTACCTAAATCATTATCTTCATTAAAATAATAGATTCTACCATCAGTATCTGTAAATAATCCTGTTACAGGTAAACCATTTACATAATAATACTTATTAGTTCCATCATCATACCAACCACTTATAGTTGAATCATCACTATTAATAGTAATAGTTCCACTTGCACTTGGAGAAGCATTATGCGCCTCATTTTCTTTAGTTCTTACATATACGGTAGTTATACCTACTTCTGTTCTTGTTGGTTTTTCATCTTCAAATGTAACATTATCTAATGAATATTCAAATGTATATCCATCATATGGATATGTAACTTCTATTGTATGAGCTTCACCATCATATGTACCTGTATAATCAGTAACTGTTGGAGCTACTGCGTCAGCTTTTATAATACTCCAAGTATATGAAACAGCTTCGCTTCCACCATTTGTCCATTCATAGTTATTTAATGGTTGAATAGTTAATGGATATTCTCCTACAGCAGTTGCTCCTGCTGTACCTAACATAACCATTTTATTCTCATCAAATCCAGTAAACACTGGATATTGAGTAGATCCATTAAATACATAATTAGATTGTGTTAATACTGGTTCAGCTACTTTTGCTTTAGCTATTGAACAAGTAATGTATTTTTCATTTGTTGAAGAACCATCACTCCAACTAAATCCATTACTTAATGTAGCTGTAACTGTATATTCACCAGCATTTGTTTTTAAGTTATTAGACCAAGTATATCCTACTTGATTTGTTAATGTTATTGATTGTTCTTCACCATTATAAACTGCATTACTACACATTGCTGTTGTTGGCGCATCTATAGATGTACTTGTAATAGTAATAGTTGCTGTAACAGCTTCTGATGCATTAAACGAATCAGACTGTTTTGCTCTTACATATACTGTTGTAGTTCCAACTTCAGTTCTTGTTGGTTTTTCATCAAACCATGTAGATTGATCATATGAGTATTCCATTTCAACAAAGTATTGAATATGTTCTCTTGGATCATCGTATGGATGTGAAACTGTAAATGTATGAGGTTGTCCATCATATACTCCACTGTAGCTCTCAACAACCGGAGGAACAGGATCAAACCTAACTACACGCCATACATATACTTCGGCAGTTGTTGTTCCATCAGTCCATTGATAATTATATTTTGGTTCAATAGTTAATTCATATTCGCCAATATTAGTTGCTCCTGTTATTCCTGAAATAATTTGCATTTTATTATCATCAAAGCCACTAAATACTGGATTAATTGTTTGTCCAGTCATTGGATAATCAGATTGTTCTAATACTGGTTTTGCTACAGATGCTTTAGTTATTGTTATATGAGCTTCTACAGCAGAAGAAGCATTATAGTTTTCTGTTGCTTTTGCTCTTACATATACTGTTGTAGTTCCAACTTCAGTTCTTGTTGGTTTTTCATCTGACCAGTTAGTTTGATCATCAGAGTATTCCAATTCAACATAATATTGAATTTCTGGTCTTGGATTATCCCAAGAATGTGAAGTACTAAATGTATGCGGATTACCATCATATACACCAGTATAGTCTGTTACAACTGGTGGTATAGAATCGTATTTAATAATATTCCATACATATACTTCTGCAGTTGTTGTTCCATCTGTCCACTCTGCACCACTGTGTGGTGTTATTGTTATTTCATACTCACCTACTGATGTTGCACCAGTTGATCCAACCATACCCATAATATTTGAATCATATCCACTAAATTCTGGATATTGTGCTTGTCCATTAAATACAAATTCACCTTTTGTTAATACTGGTTTATCTACTATTGCTTTTTGAGTTGAACATCTTATTTCCTTTGGTGTTGTTGTTCCGTCACTCCATATATATCCTTCATTTAATGTTGCTGTTACAACAAAGTTACAGAAATTGCATGTATTATTACCCCATGTATATCCAGCAGGTGCTGGTTTTGTTATTGCTTGTTCTTGTCCATTATATACTGGATTACTACACATATCAGTTGTTGGAACTTCAACTACTATAGGTGTAGTACTCATTAAAATACCATTTTCATCAAAGCAATAATTATTACCATCATCTAAATCTGCACAAACATTAATTAATGCCATTCCTTTATATCCTTGAATACCATCATGTAATCTAGTTCTAAAATAATAAATATTACCATCTATTGTTTGCCATCCAGTTAAATTTACACCATTACTATAAATATCTCTTTCAATATTTTCTTTTATAGATGTAGCATTATCTACTATACTATTAGCATTTTCATCAGTATTAACTGTATCATCTTCTCCAAATCCAGCAATACCCGCTACGGTATCACCAACAGCACCATAATTATCATAATTTGCTTCACTACATAAATTTACAAAGGTATTATGATTTACAGATGAAGTAGATAATGTTATATTTTGTTCAGTACTATTATATGTAAGTCCACCAAATTCGTAGTGAATTGGATATAGGTTTTTATAATTACCAGCATTAGTTCTACAAATTGTATTTGTAAATGTATTATTTGTAATAGTTAAATGTGAATATTTACTATCTCCTTTTTGATCAGGAGCATGTGAACCAATAGTTGCTCCAAAAGATTTTACTGTTGCAACATTAGTTTTATCTATTATAGTTTGTCCTGATGCACCATTGTATGGTCCAAAAGAACTATTTGTTATTGTTATATAAGTTGATGCAAGTCCATCAGCCATTGAATTATCAAAAATTGGATTACTATCCAAATTACTAATCCCAGATGAATTATCATTTGATGCATCTATTTGAATAGCTTCAGCATATATATAATGATCAGTCCATCCTGATAATGAATACGCATTATCTATATCACTGACAGAAACATTACCAAAATAACCATTAATAGTTATTCCATCAAATGTAATATGATCACTACCCATTACATCAAATACATGATCACCAACATCTTGACAATTATTAAAAGTAAGATTACTAAATGTCATATTTGATGCATGTATTAAATCTGCATTAAAGTTACCATTTTTACTAGAAACAGTACCATCTGTTCTAATAGCATTATCTACTGTTCCATAAAAAGTTGCGTTAGAAATTTCTTGATTAGAATGGTCTCCAGTAGAGTTTAAGAAAAGTGTGTTATTTTCTCCAATTAAGAAAGTTGAACCATTAAAATCAATGTTTCCAGTACTGCTAGAAGTTATGTACCAATAAGTTTTATTAGATTCTATAGAAGAGTTATCATAGTTTAAATAATATATTCCATTTTCAGGGAATTCTAGAGCAGTATTGTTTTCAAAATAAACTCTATCCCCTAAAATGTTTTTACCAGTATTACTTAAATAATTATTTAAATCTGCTTGAGTTTGAATATGAACTACAACATTATCATTTTCAGCTGGATAAGGAGTTTCTAAAAAGTAATAAAGTCCTGTAAGACCATTTTGTGTAATATTAGTTAATCCTTTAGCCATCTTACCATTTGAAGCAAAGTAGTACTCACCACTTGTCCAATTTAACCAACTAGTTTTTTTAGCGGCCCCAGTATCAGGAGAAAAATAATACCAATCATTTTCTATTTTCATCCAACCAGTTTGTTTAATACCAATTAGATCTTCTATTTCAGATAAATAATATTTATCACCATCTACTTCAATTAAACCAGTCGCCATTTTACCATCAGTATTAAAATAATAATCATTATTATTGTCATCAGTAAACCAGCCTTTTTGCATTACATCGCCATCATAATAATACCAATCATTTCCTTCTTGTCTCCATTCAGCTTTAGATGTAATTGGTGTAATTAGAATAACTGTAAAAATCACTAGAAATAATATAAATAGTCTCTTCTTCATATCACACTCTCCTATTATGTAATAATTATACAAAAAATATGATTGTTTTTCAATAAAAAATGAAGTTAATTTTCATTAACTTCACTATTTAATTTTACCTATTAAATCTTCTTTTAAATGTGATATAGAAGCGCAACTCATAAATACAAAAATATTACCTTTATGACTAACTAAATCATCAATTTCTTTTTCATCTAAAAGCTTACCATTTCTAGTATTTTCAAGTATTAGATTTGACGAAATTCCAGGGTAATCTTCCTGTCTTTCTCTATTAGAATCTACATTAGTAATATATGTATAATCTGCTATATCTAAAGCACTAGCAAAATCATTATAAAACTCTTTAGTTCTAGAATATGTATTTGGCTTAAAAATAGCAATTATATCTTTATCAGGATACTTAGCTTTAGCAGCCTCTAAAGTAACTCTAATCTCAGTTGGATGATGAGCATAATCATCTACAATTATTGAGTCTCCTACTCTTTCTTCTTGGAATCTTCTTTCTGCATTCTTAAATTCTTTTAAAAGTTCTTTTATTTTATCTATTTCTATTCCAAGATTTAATGATACTATAGTAGCCGCACAAGCATTTAAAGCCATGTGTTTACCGTACACAGGTACCATTATGTTAGATATAAACTCGTTATGGTGATATAGATCAAAATATGTTCCATCTTCTTTAACTTCAATATTTTTAACTATATATTCATTATTATCATTTTCACCATAAAATATTACTTTATTATTAAATGTAATACTTCTTATATTTTCATTATCACCGCATACTACAGAATACTCTTTAGAACTATTTAAAAACATACTAAATGAATTAATAATATCACTTAATCCATCATAACATTCTGTATGTTCTAACTCTATATTAGTACAAACTGATATAGATGGATGATACTTAAGAAAATGTTTATTATATTCATCTGATTCTATTACGAATAAATCATTTTCTTTAGAGGCATGTCCTCTTCCATCCCCTATAAAATAGTTGCATCCAATAGTGTTATTAACTATATGACTAATCATAGAAGTAGTAGTAGTCTTACCATGCGTACCACATACTGAAACTGTTCTAAACATATTAGTTAAGTTTCCAATTATTTCATTATATGCAGTTATATTAAAACCTAATTCTTTTATTCTTTTAATTTCTTTATGATCCTCACTAAAAGCTTTAGATGCAGTAATAATAGTATCACTATCTATTTTTTTAGAACCATCATAATAAATTTTAATACCTCTAGCATCTAATCCTTTTTCAGTAAATTTAAAATCTTTAGTATCATCATAACCAGATACTTCATAGCCTAAATCACTAAGTAAACAAGCAAGAGTTGCCATACCTGAACCTTTAATTCCAATACAATAATATTTCATATCTATCACCTATTATGATTATATCATATAATTTGACTAAAATAAGAATTCTGATATAATATTACATGTTTTTTGAAGGGGTGAAATATATGGGTAATATAGATCATGGTAGAATGCCAGACCATCAATATATAGAAAGAGTTAGTGAAAGAACTCAATTCATACGTGATTATAAATCATGTCTATTAGATTTAACTAAAAAAGAAAGAGATGTTATGCTTCTTTGGTTTGATAGAAATATGGAACATACATATACTGCTGAAGAAATCGGAATAGTATTAGGTATGAAACCAAGAACAGTTAAAACAACTAAAGATAAAGCTTTAAAGAAAATTAAAGAAAATCCTAAAATGAAAAAGTATAAAGGATATTTTGGATAATAAAAAACAGAGTTTAACTCTGTTTTTATTTTTCTAGATCTTTTGCTAATTGTTTAAACTCTGCTCCCCTAACTTCACATTCTTTATATTGATCCCAAGAAGCAGATCCTGGAGATAATAATATAACTGAATTAGGAGTAGATATAGTATATAAAGCTTCAAATCCATCTTTTAAGAATTCAGATACTATTACTGGAACTCCTATTTTATCTCCATATTCTTTTACTCTATTTCTACATGTACCAATTGCTAAGATACCTTTAACATTTTTACTATATGGAATTAAATCATCAAAGTTTTGATTTCTTTCTAAACCACCTAGAATAACAAATATATCTGTATCAAAAGAAGATAATGCTATTTGAGTACATTTAATATTAGTAGCTTCTGTATCATTATAAAACTTTCTAGTATTAACTTCGCAGCAGTACTCTAATCTATGCTCAACTCCATTAAATGTAGATACTACTTTTTTAATTGCTTCATTAGATACATTAAACTCTTTTACAGCTGCTATAGCACCCATAACATTTTCAACATTATGCATACCTGCTATTTTTATATCAGATCTACTAATTACATATTCATCATTATAGTAAATATCATTACCATCTAAATATGCACCATCAACTTTATTCTTAGTTGAAAAATATTTCTTAGTAGACTTAATATCTTTAGTTTGCTTCAATACTTCTTTATCTTCATAATTTAATATAGCTACATCATCTTTAGTTTGATTACCAAATAGTTTTACTTTTAAACTCTTATAGTAATCATAGTCTTTAAAAAATTCCATATGAGCTATACTTAAATTTGTAAATACTCCTACATCTGGTTTATATTCTTTTAAATTAACTAATTGTTGTGAAGATACTTCCATTACTATATAATCTCCTGATTTAACTTTACCAATTAAATCTATTAATGGAAAACCTATATTACCTGCTAAGAATACTTTTTCTTTATAGTATTCTTTCATTATTTCATAAGTTAATGTAGTTGTAGTAGTTTTACCATTTGTACCAGTAATACTAATTAGTTTTATTCCTTCAGGTAATAATCTATACGCCATTTCTGCTTCATTAAGAACTTCAATACCTAATTCATTTGCTTTTAATACATATTTATGATCTATTGGTACTCCAGGATTCTTTATTACATAATCAAATGATGAATCAAGTAAATCATCAGGATGAGAACCAAATATAAATTTAACTCCTAAAGTTCTTAATTCCTCTATTTGATTCTTTTCTAATTTATCTTCTTCTTTACCATCATTTAATATAACCTCATTATTATGATTTATTAAATATTTAGCAGCTGAATAACCAGATCTTGCTAAACCTATTATTAATACCTTTTTATTCTCAAACATTTTATACACCTCTTTTAAATTATAGCATAATAAAAGATTCTATTTAATAGAATCTTTTTTCTTTTTACCAACAGTTACCACTTTTACATATTCTTTTTGTTTAGGAGTTATAGAATCTATATAGTCACTCTTAACAGTTTCTATATCTTCTTTAGTAGTTAAATCAAGTAAAGGTCCATTATCAATTGAAATAGTATATGGAGTAACTCTTATACTTACAGTTTTAAATGGTTTATTAAATTGATTATATACTATACCTGCTGCATTTAACGCATCACTTAATTCCTTAGATGGTCCATTAAACCATTGTAAATGAACTTCATCTTTACCCTCTTTAATAAATGAATATGTTAATATGCTTGCAAGAACTTCTCTAAAAGTAACAGCTTGTTCTTTAGTAACACTACATTTATTAACTCCATCATTTTCATGAGATAACATATCTTCATATAAAACATAAGCTGCAAATCTAGCTGTCTGAATATAATTATTATAATTTGCATTATATGAACTAATAATTTTATCATTCATATAACTAGTATATCTCTCTTTTAATGCTGCTTTATAATTAGATGTTCTTCTAGTTCTTTCGGCATCATATTCTATATCATCTAATATATCTATTGCAAAATTATACATAGACATAATTCTATTTTTCTTATTATCATTAAGACTATTTTGATGATTTATTAAATTTTCTAAACTCTTCTTTTCATCTATTCTAGAACAATTTAGTTTTCTACTTAATAATGAAGTATCATAGCATAAACTATTTCTATTAATTAGATATTGTAAAGTAAAACTAGTTTCTCCAATATAATCAGCAGAAATAGACACATGATGATGACTCTCTATTTTATCTCCTAGTATATTTCCTTCAATAAAAACAGTTCTCTTTTCAAAATCATATGTAGCAGTAAAACCAGCACCAATATTTAAATATGCTTTATTATAATACTTTTGATCATCAGAACAATTATTAACTACACATTTTAATACTCTTGAATATATTATTCGTGCACTTTCTCTTAATTCATTATCTATACCCATACCAAACTCTCCTCTAAAATTATTATAAAAATAATACTACAAGTCCTATTGCACCAATTGCAATACTTATAACTTTTTGAATAATAATACTTTTACACTACTACTTTCATCATCGATTTCATTAATCATAAATTTATCGATATGATTAGTCACACCCCATAGAAGGGATGCTAATATACATAATAAAACAGCTACTATCATTGTTTATTCTCCTTATTCTTTCTTCTCATGCAATAACGCAAACATTCTTCGTTTGGATAATAGTATCCACATTGGCAATCTTCTTGAACAGGATATCCATAAGGCATTAATTCACAAATACCAATAGCATTTTTTGCATCTTCATAAGTCATTTTGCTATATTCAGGATTAGAATAAATAGCATCATCAATTTCATCAGAAGAAAGACCATGTTCACAGTTAAAACAGCCATGCATTTGTAAATCTTCTAAGTCTATTACATCAAGTAATATTTCTCTAATATAGCTAGGTCTTTCTAAAGGTATTTTATTACCTTTTTCATCTATCATTACTTCTTGTACTTTTATGCCATATTTAAGTTCAATATATTCTGCTAAAACATGTCTATGACAAAATTCACTAGAATCTTCATAGCATAATAATACAGGATTATCTTCATTACTTAATAATCCTAATATATCTAAGTTTACTAATACCTGTTTATAGTATTCTTCGATATAATATCTTGTATTTTCATATTCATCTATCTTACCAATATTTGATTCCCATACTTTCCAAAAAGAAAGTTTAGGAGCAAGTGCTGGTAAAGCTTTACCAGTAAATCCTACTTTCTTACCACGATCACCTGATATAGAAATCAAATTTCCACTTTTACAGTTCTTATAACTACCTGTATAAATCATATCCCTACCCACCTACTTAAAGTATAACATACTTTAATATCTTAATAAATATAAAAAAGCGTCTATTTTATAAGTTTCAATATTTAAAAATTATTCCAAATCATACATAAAAAACTCATAACACTGGGCAAAATAAAACCAGTCATATGACTGGTTTTTATAATTATTCATCCATGATAATTATCATATCTGATAATGTACCTTTGAAGAATCTACCAGGTGTATTAGTACCATCGAAATATCCTCCAAATGCTACATTAGTTGCAAATGTTTGATTTAATGTCCAACTACTTTGATTAATTATTGTATATACTTCACTTTCATATCCTGAATATGAATATTGCATTGTAATTACTCCATTATGTCGCTTATAAATAAACTCAATTGGAGCATTTGCAACATCTACACCAGTTGATGGAGTATTAGTACTACCATTACCTCCCCATCTAGCAGTAGGATATAACTTAGTTCTATTATTATTATTTAAACGAACATTGAATCCAGGATATTTATTATTAGATTCATCTTTAGCATTAAACATTGTTGGTTGTGTTGGTGAAACAGTAAATATATCACTATCAACAGAATTAAATGTAAATCTAATTTCAAAGTCCTTATTAATATTAGTTGAACTAAATATATTAACACCTGTATTAATAAATGTATTAACAGTTCCATCAAATACTGAAGTTCCTGGATGAGAGTACTCTATCTTCCACCAATCAGCATATAATGTAACAATATCTTCATCTGTAGTACTTAAGTTTCTTACAGATTCTAAATCATCATAATGAGTTCCTGTTCCATCTGCACTAGTATTCCATCCTTTAAATACATAATTAGTTCTAGTAAACTCATTTTCTGATAATGGTTTACTATTACCATCTACTATGAATCTTTGATCAGTCATAGTACCAGTTCCACCATTAGCATCAAAATGAACATAATATGATGTAGGTTCTATCCACTGTGCATATAATGTAATAATATCGCCTGTATTACCTAAATCAGATGTAATACTATAACTATTTGGATAACTAGTTCCTGTTCCATCAGGACTTGTATTCCATCCTCCAAATGAATGGTCTTCATACATAAATTCATTTGGTTTAATAGTAGTATTCTTACCAATTTTAACAATCTGATCAATCATCATACCAGTTCCACCATTAGCATCAAAATGAAGTGTATATGAATCTGGATCAATCATTTCAACGCTCATATCAGATACCTCTCCTTTAAAGAAACGATATCTATTACCTTGCGAATCTAGGCCTGCACAAAATGATGCAGGATTATCAAAATATGTATTAAAGTTACTAAAGTTATTAATTTGTACATCATTTCCACCATTATAACTATAGTAAACTATTCCATTTATCTTTTTTATAACAACACTTTGACCTGTAACATATCCAGTATTACTATTTTTTACTTTTCTACCAGTTGTATTAATGTTCATTGTATATACTCCGGTATTATTAGTAAAAAATTGTACACCAGGGTATGGTTCTGATCCTTCACGCATATCTACAAATATACTACCTCTATCTACACCAGTAGCTGGAGTATATCCATTATTAGTATCTACTGTAAATTTAACAATGAAATCTTTATCTGCATTTAGTGCATCAAACATTTTTACACCTGTATCTAAGTAATTAGTACCATCACAAACTAGTGTTCCAGGATTAGAAAAATATACTTTATTCCATTTAGCAAATAGATTAGTATCAGCTTGTGGTACATAACTTTCATTTACCTGTGTTTGAAAATTAGACTCTAAATACCATCCTTCAAACTTATAATAATAAGTACATCCTCTAGTTTCATAGTCTCCTACAGAACTAGTACAATCATTATTTTCTACTGTAGGAAGAGTACCTAAACTTTGATTTTGCACAACAGAATCAGTTATTATAGAATTTCCATTATTAGGATAATAGAAAATATTATATCCTTGACCATATATAGGCTCTATTGTTACATCATTAGTCAAAGTAAATGTATAATCAGGATTAGTTTCATTATTAGACCATTTAACAAAAGAATTTCCACCCGAATCAGTAGGATCTGCTACTAAATGTATCTCCTGACCATAATAATATGTTCCTGAAGGAGTACTAGTTGTTACATAACCACTATTATTAATAGTTAAAGTATATTGATTTCTTGTATACCTATATGTAATAACTGTATTAGCAAGAGTATCAAGTGTAACTGTTTGAGTAGCAGGAGCAGTAAATCCTTCTAAAGTTAATACAGGAGGAATTACTATAGATCCAATAGGAACATCTGAATAAGTAGTTCTACTATGTTCAGTATATGTAGTTCCGTTTAAATCCATTATTTCATGTACTACAGTATAACTTGTATTTTGTAAAATAGTTAATGTATTAACATTAGGATTAGTTATTTTTATAAAAATACCATAAATTCCTTTAATAAAAAAAAGTGATGAAATAATCACAATTAATAAAACAGAATAACGTTTTATTTTTTTCATGTTTCATCACCCTTTCTTTTTTAATTTTTTACTTTCTTATTGTCATCACCAAATAGGAATCCAGAAACTAACAGTAATAGAATAATAGCAGCTGCTATTATTCTTCCTGTAGTAGTCTGAAATGCTTTTATAACATATCCTACTTTAGGAATCCAGAATAAATTCTTACCAACAAAATTACTATTAGTAACAATATTCCTATCAGCATCTTTATTATTATCTCCTTTAGTTACTATTCCAGAATCATTTATTTCAATAGCTCTATGTGTAACTAAAGTTCCATCATTCATTTTAAAAGCAATAACATCTTTTTCTTTAATATTTTCAAATTTTGCATGTTTATTAATAAAACATACACTTCCTGTTTCTATAGATGGTTCCATAGATCCAGATAATACTACATATGGGACAATTCCAAGTATATATAGTATTAAAAACAAACCTCCAACACATATAATTATTGTTGTTAAAACATTAATTATCTTCTTAACTATCTTCATAAGCAATATTAGAAGTTAGACCAAACGTCAGCTGGAGTAGTACTTTGTAATCCTTCAGTTTGGATACCATAACCAGTTACTACTACATTTTTATTTCCGCTTAATCCTTCATTACCTGTTAAAGTACTACGTAATGTAATTGAACTAAATACTGGATTTGTAGTTGAAGTTGGAGTTGAAGCATCTGCTGCTTCTGCTAAAGCAGTTAATGTTCCATTTGAACCATAGTAATAAACATGAGTAGCAGTTCCACCACTAGTACATGCTACTGCTGCAGTAGATAATTCTGTCCATCCTGCATTAACTGTATATGTAAATATTTCTTCTGGAGTTGCTGGTGATTCTACTGTTGTACAAGGAACTTCAACCTTAACAAATACGTATGCTGGATTCTTAGTAGAAATATTATTAACTAATGGATCCTTTGTAACACTTTCTCCAGGCATCATATCTTCTGCTGCATCTGGAATACCATCAGAATCAGTATCTGTTAATGCATCCCATCCTGTTTCTGTTAAAGTAATATCTACACTACCAATTGTAAATGTATTTGTTTTTGTATCTGTATCAGTGAAATATGCAATTGCTCCACCTACTACAAACATTAATAATAATATTACAGCTGCTAAAACTGTTTTTTTCTTTTTCATAATTAAATCTCCTTTTATTAATCTATTCTTTATTTTCTTTCTTCCACATAATCATATCTATTATTAATCCTATAGTGGAAAGTATGAATACTATTATATATACATTAATACCAAAATCTCCCGTTTTTGGATTAACACTATCTGAACCATCAGATAAATTCTTATATGAAAATTTCCATTTAATTTTAGTAAATAATTTACTATACTCATTTTCTGCATCTTTTGGTAAAGAGACTTCAATTTTAAATATATCTCCTTCACCTTTTTTGTATACTCCTAAAGTATACTTATTCTTATTTGCTAAATCACCATTTATAAACTCTTCACCATTTCGTTTTATAGATAATTTTATTTTTTGAAGTAATGCTATTTCTTCATTAGTTAAATTATCATAATCAATGGATAAGTAATATTCATTTTCTGTATTACTTTTATTTAAAAGAGTTATATCTTCAGAAAAACTATCTCCTGGAAGTATATTTCCAAGTTTATTAAAGAAGTCACTATCTAATGAAATATGATTATTAGTACTATCTTCATATATTACTGAAGATTCACCTTCATAATCTATATCATAAGATCTATTAATACTTTCTCTAATATTTACTTCATCCCAGTTACCATCAAAGTTTTTAGATTGAACTGCTTCAACTAAAATATGTACTACTACTTTTTTACCATTATAAGCAGATGATAAATTAGGAATAGTTACTTTATTAAATAAATCAATGTAACTGTTTTTAGTAAAAATAGAATTATAATAGTAATAATTATCTTTCTTAGTCCAAGAAGAATAATTACCCTCTATATAATCCATTTCTGGAAATATTTCTCCATTAATAGTATATTCTATCTTTGCTCTTAAATAGCAATCTAGACCAAGATTATTAACTCTAGGAATTAATACAATTTCATCACCAGGCATTACATAAGATCCGTCTTCATCAAATGGTTGAGTATTACCATTATATTCTTCAATTTTTATATCAACTGCACCAGTTGATATTCCGCTTTCTGTAGTAATTATTTCTTTATTAAGAGCATAAATACCAGATATAAGCATTACAATAAATAGAAGTATTCCTAGAAAAAATAATCTCTTTTTTCTAGCACAATATAATGTCACCTCCATATATCTCATATATTAATAGTACCCTACTATCTTAATCATTGTATCATATACTGATTATTTTTTCAATTATATTTTATAAAAAAACGGAGCCATAAGGCTCCTTCAGGGGGCGCACATTAGATCCTCCACTGTATATTTTAATTTTCCATAATTTGTTATAAAATAAGAGCTTTTTCCATATATCAAAAATTAGCTTTCAACTACTTTTCATCTCTTTGGGTAGGTAGAATTAAAGAGCATTATTTAAATGCTCTTTTATTATTTACAATATCAAAATATTCCGAACTATTTTATTTTTTTACTATACCAAGTAATAATCTATTAACAATAGGTATTCTTTTTATTATTTCAGTCATTAAAGGTAATATAATTATTGTTCCTAAAATTAAGATTATATAATTAAATATGAAGTTATCAAACTTAATATATTCAACTAAAATAAATGATATAACTATTTGTATTGTATAATGTAAAACATAAAAACTAAAATTATTTTTATTCATATAGTCAGTGAATTTATTTTTTATATCTAAATACTTTTTACTAATACCAAATGCTGATAAAATTACTAACCATATATAAATATTTGTAAATATGTTAGTTAAAAATTCATTAGATCCAAAGTTGGCTCCATAGTTTATTATTGTAAATACAATTCCAAAAATAAATGTTGTTATTCCTAATGGTATTGCAATACTTTCTAATTTTTGAATAATCTTATCATTTGAAAACACATAGTAACCTAGTATAAACATCAATAAATATATTCCCCATCTATATACTGTAACAACTGGTGTATTTAATATAAATGAAGAACCCCATACTACTAAAAATAATAAGAATAATATTGGTAAATTAATTTTGTTAAATAGATTATCTAATCTTTGTTTTTTATCAATTTTTCTGATTAAAACAATTAATAGTGATGCTATAAATAATACATGAGCATACCATAATGGTCCAGTTCCAATTAATGAAAATATTAAATATTTTATAGGACCTGGAATCATATTTCCGTTACCTGCAAATATATCGCCATAATAATTTGTTGTCCATCCACTTATCCAACCATATGCAAATATACCTACAATACTTGGAACTAGTATTCTTTTGGCTCTATCTTTAATAAATTCTTTGTTACTTTTATTTTTTAAAGAATATTTTGTTGAAACACCAGATACTACAAACAATAAACACATAATCCATGGATATGTAAATACACATATAGCATCAAGTTCTTTTATTCCTTTTACTCCAATATTTGATATTACACCACTAGAATTAAAAATATAAAATACATGATATAAAATTACAACACACAAAGTGATCCATCTTATGTTATCTAAATAGTTCTTTCTTTTACTCATAACTATTTACCATCAGCTGGTATTATTTTATCCATAGTATCTTCCAATACTTCAGACTTAACAATAGCCATACCTTTCTTTTTGTCACACAAAACAACAACTGAATCACCTGGTTTAATATCAAACATATCTCTTGCTTCTTTTGGTATTACTATTTGTCCTTTTTCACCAACTTTAGCAATACCTACAAACTTATCTTTCATATATGCCTCCTTTAA
>JAEEGG010009250.1_pt1 | contig 22135 bp, 18 predicted proteins | sample 9134161 | NCBI WGS metagenome assembly JAEEGG01 (sample SAMN16246543, study PRJNA631951) | gut metagenome | biome: gut microbiome; feature: rumen; material: CR-attached | host: Bos | place: Iran: Karaj | collected 2018-10
TTCCTTGGTGCCGTCAGTGTCATAATAAACCGTGATGCTGCCCGTCTCCAGCTCTCCGGAATACCGGATGACGCTGTCCTCGTCCTTCACCTTCACTTTGAAGACTTTCGTCCCCTTGAACGAGCCGAAATGCATCTTCGCGGAGTTCGAGTCGTTGCTGGTCACCAACAGTGTCGCTGAAAAATGTGACGCGTACTTCACTCCGCACGCCACGGCCGCTACCGCGGCCGCCACCACCAGCAGCATCAGCGCAATGATCTTTCCTAATCTCTTCATCTCATTCTTCATATCACCGATTCTCCTTGTGCTTTCCTTGATGGGTTTAGTGTACAGCAAAACGCACGTAAGAAAAAGTGACCCCGGTCATAAATTGGTATGACCGGGGTAATGGAATTCCGTCAAACAACAAACCAAATGCTGTTTTAATTTCTTTACTTACCGTTTTTTGAGCACTTCAATCTCTATATACTCATACATATATTTATATTGCCGGTAGACACCATCTTCATAACTTATCGTTTCTTTAACAACATCGCCTCTATCATCAAATTCTTCAATAACCTGCTTTTCAAACTCTCCATTATAAACTGTTGTTGTCTCCAAAGCCCCGTCAACTTCTTGAAATTTGTACTCCCAAATACTATTTTTGCTCTCGTCTTCATAGATGTATCGGTCTGCTATTTTTCGTCCTTTCTCATCATACGAAAGATACTCATGATAGTTCTTTGCCTTATCCTTCCTACTGTCGTATATGACCTCAATCAGATTCACGTTAGAATCATAAATATATGAATACGTTCCACCCCCTGAGTAATCCTTGGTAACAATATTCCCCAAATCATCGTATGTTTCTTTACATATCTTTGGAGAGGTACGTTGTCCTGGAAACTTAGTTTCGACGGTCACATGTTTGTCATCCTTCCAACTATAAAGCTTTACCCAATTTGTAAAGTCCGGCTCACTGCTCTCGCTCTTTTTAATACGGTTACTATCATCATACTCTCGCGTAAGCGAGGCCCAATTCCGATTAGTATCTGCATACTGGGTTAATTCTTTGATACAGTTACCGTATTTATCATATTCATAAGTAGTTTCAGAAGAAACGACACTCGCATCTTTCAGCAAATCGTATGCTATCTTCTTTTCACATACAGTAATCTTTTCTTTCTCATAACCTTTAGGTGTTCCGGGAGTATCTGAAACCTCACACCCAGCACAAATACATAAAACACACGTGATGATTACTAGTAATACAACCTTTTTTGTCAAACATATTACGGCAACAATATTAGGTTCATTCATTTTGTCAAAACTGTTGCCCATTAATAGTTTCTCCTTTCAACTCAATACATAAATGCACATAGAACACCCCAAAACAACGACAGAATACTTGACCCCAAATAACCTATCGATTTTTAATCAGCACTCATATTTAACTCCGCACATTTCGATTCATACAATTGTCTAATTGATTCGAAAGCTTTATCATCCGGGAATAAGAGCAGTGCTTTTTGGTATGCTTGCTTCATCTTCGATACCCATGCATCACTAATTGTCCTCGGCATGGTAAAATTAACATTCAGCATTCCTTTCATTCTTCTCTTTGCATTATTACCCACAGTATTCCTGGATAGTGAAACATCAATGTTGGCCATTGCCAAAAACATAAATTCCTGAATGTCATCAATCGTATTTGGTATAGGAAATCCCAATATTAGTGCCAGCTTTTGGGTGTCCGCCGGATTTGCCACAAGTCCCATTTGCTGGTCCCTTGTAGCTTCTTTTCTTTGCAATTCTATTTCCAATAATTGTCTAGTAAAAGATGTTACAGAACTCACAGCCTGCTGTGCCGTAATGTGGTGTCCACAGTCTGGACAAACCGCAACGCTTTGAGATATACTTGCGCCACAACTGGGACACCTTAGTATAACTCCTGCATAAACTTGTCCCCTTTCACGAGGATAAAAGGAGCTCTCATCAACCGATTCTCTTTCCTGTCCTTGCTCTTCTACCGGGGTACCGCATTTTTGGCAAAACCTTGCCTTAACAGTTATTTGGGCACCGCATTGCGTACAAAAACGCTTTGATTTAGAAGCTGAGAGTATTCCCTTTCCTTCCACGTTTTTCTCTTTACGGCCGGCTTTTGTTGTAAAAACCCTTTTAAGCGTATTCACCCATTCCGTAGTAGTATCCTTGGGGGCAAAATCAAACGCGAAGGATTCTATTCCATGTACAAACTGTATTTCCAATATAGATCCATATCTAAGAGATTTCTTTTGCTCAACCAAAGGTTTTCCATTTACCGCCTTAATATCTGTCAGAGGAAAGGCTACAAATTCATGCGCCTTGTTTTCAAGCATCAAACCGTATAATCCCCTATTCATCTTATACTCGATAAATAGGTTTTTGTTCGTTAACACCAATCGAGACAGGCGTGTTTTCTGATTATTTGAAATCCAAACAACGTGTTTTGACTCAAGAAAAATTCCCTCATCTCTATCCAAATTGAGCTCTGCCATTTTATCCCCCTTCAATAAATAAAACTAAATGAAGTCACGAACACTATTCCGTTGGAATAGGAGGCATCCCACAAAATACTGATGTCAGCTCTTTTATGTTACCAGCTTTTTCCCAGGTTGACATTCCTTGCGTCCAAACCAACGAATCGACAGTAAGTTCTCCATTTGAAGCCATCTTCTTTAGCCTCATAATGTCATATGGCCCGTTAGCCTGACCATTTACAGCAACATGATACAACAGTGTCGGAATCGGGGGCGGCACCATATTGGGCGAACCTGTAACGCTATCCATCCCAAATCCTTGTGATGCTTTCACACCATTCAACTCTTTGGGTTCTGTCTGAAACGCCGGAAAATCCCCTTTCTGCGTACGCATATGACGTTCATAGCCATCCTCAAATACATTCATCGCCACCCTTCCGACCTTCTCAAGGGAGTTTATTCTTTGGTTATCGCGCATAGCACGAATACTTACATCACTTTGTGCCTGCACTTGCGCAGTGGTGGTATCTTTCGTAACTTTCTTTAGCTCTTTATATCCTTCACTTTCTTTGTCAATCTCAATAGCTGCAATATCTATGCTGGATACAGTGACTCCAAATTCACTAAAGAATCGTTCCTGAATCTTCTCCTCAACGATACTATTTATTTGCCCAATTTTCCGTTCCAACTGCATTACAGGAATACCATATGATTCTGGTGCATTAGAAACTACTTCTTTTACATATCTGCATATTGCATCACGCACCTGATTATAGAAGTCAGCCAGAGAAAAAGTTTCTAAACGATGCAGCTTAGTAAACGCCATATAATCCGAAATCTTAAAGCTTATTGTTCCCCGAACAGCTGTCGGAACCGCAAAATCCAAAAACCTAGGGTCAAAGACATCAAAAAAAGGAACTCCAAATCGTACTTGGATTATTTCCGCCAAATTTACGAAGTAAACTTCGGCTTGAAATGGTGTGTCTCCGCCATAGGCCAGTCCAAGAATACCAGAAAGCACCGGCAAGTTGTTTGTCTCAAGAATTACATCAGCCGGGCCCTCAATATAGTCCTGGTAAATACCATTCTGTTGGTTATACACGAATACTGCTACTGAACCCTGCTTAACTCTTAGTGAAGAACCAAATCGGATAGCATTTTCTTTCCTATTCTGCCCCTCTGAAGTTCCTTCCGGATGCCATTTCCATATGAGATATGATGATTCATCACAACGTATTGCATCCATGATCCCTCCACCCAAATTCTTTTTGCTAAACAATCCCATGCTTATACCTCCCTAGACTACAACTTCATTACCCGTTTTTTTTCAAGAAATGCCTCGCTATAAAAGACTGATTAACACACATACGGCTATTACAAGTAGAATCCCTCCTCCAATAGCAGCAAGGCACACAATCCAAAAACGCTGTGCCTTCTTTACAGAATTCATCTTGCTTTCATACAGCTGTTGTACCCGCGCAAAACCCGGGTCTGCCGCAAATAAAATCGTGGCTTTATTATATGCCTGCTCTGCTTTCTTGATCCATGCATCCGACAGTCTTATCGCTGCAGACTTCTTCTCCATAGGTTTTTGGGCTCTATATACTTTTTCATCAATATTTGACACTGCCAAAATGAGGAACTCAAAGACATCCTCTTTTGTATTGGGAATAACATAGTTGCTTATAAGGTTAATCTTTTGCTCATCAGTTCGGTTTGTCTTGGTAAGTCCTAACGATTCTGCTATTCCAGTTATTGAAAAGCTCCTATTGCGCTTTGATTCAATTTTTTCGATTTTCTCTTCAAATTTCTTTACTGCAACGGAGTTCTTTACATCGCGAAACTCAAACCCGCAAGACGGGCATGAAGCGCTGAATGATGGTATACTCTCGCCACAGTTTGGACATTTGTGAATGGTTCCCTCAAAGACCTTTTTTCTTTCACTTGGATTCTCATAATCTGATGTTAATGGATTTCCACATTTCGGGCAAAAATCCGAACCCCTTCTAATACGGTGACCACACTTTGAACACAACGCCATAGCGCAAACCTCCCATTGTTAGATAATGGATATTATTCAATATCTTTTTCCTGTTTACACTTTTCTCCTAAGGTTTTTCTTTTTTGTCACACAGTTTTTAAACCTTCTCACAAAATCCAGCTTGTTTTCACTAAACGAACAAATCATTTATTCTATTCACATTATAACGTTCCCCTTCTTTCTCTTCAACACATTCTTCGACTAGCGGATGCCGTTTAAACGCTGTATTTGCAGATATGACAAATCGCATTGCCTTTTTGCTATATAAAAACGAGAAGCAACTAATCTCAATCCAAAGCGGCTACCATTGCGGATTTTGCGGTTTTGCAAAAACAAGCAGGAGAACCGCACTGATTCTCCTGCTCAAAAAATGCGCTCGTTTTTCACATTCTTCATGCTAATCTTCTACATTTGTTAGACTATTATTCAAGGGAGGAAAAAGGCAAGAGAAAAGCGCCGGCAGAAGCCGGCGCCGGGGAGTATACACTTCCGAGTGCATTTAGATTCTTATGTGTCCTTTCGCAGGACATTCAGATATTCTTCATAAGAGAACACTCTGTTGCGCGACGCATTGGTCGTCTCCTTCAAAATGCCTGCCTGAACCAGTTTCCCAACAGCAGCCGATACCGTGTTATAACTTACTCCGAGATCTGCTGCCGTTCTTTTGATATCAATGATAGGATACTGCTCTATATAATCGAAAACTCTTCTCACATTATCATTTTTTCTTGATGTAACCGGAAGTCTGCGGACATTGCTCTCATGGAGTGCAGACAGTTTTTCGATTGTAGCCAGGGAATCCTTAGCCGCCGCAGATACCGCTTCAAGGAAGAATCCCACCCACTGCTCATAATTACCGCTTCTTCTTACTTCTGAAATACGGTCATAGTATTCTACCTGGTTCTTTTTCAGAAAGTAAGAAATATATATTATCGGTTTGGAAATATAGCCCTGCTCCAGAAGATACAACAGTATCATCAACCGCCCAACTCTTCCGTTTCCGTCGAGGAACGGATGAATCGTTTCAAACTGGTAATGGATCAGCGCAATCCTGATGAGCGGGTCATAATCATCCCCTTCGTTCATATAGCTTTCCAAATCAGCCAATGCGGCATTCATGTCCTCCACATTCGGCGGGATATATCTTGCCTCCTTAAGCGTGCAATTAGCTGCTCCGATCCAGTTCTGTGACCTTCGAAACTCGCCCGGATTCTTTTCCTGTCCTCTAACCCCTGTAAGAAGCTCTCGCTGGATTTCTCTTAAAAGCCTGTTGCATAAGGGCAACTTATCCAGTCTGCCTATCGCATAGGTACATGCTTTTACATAATTGATGACATCTCCGACATCCAGATTTACATTTCCGTCAACCTCAGGATTAAGAACATCATCCAGCGTACACTGTGTACCTTCTATCTGCGAAGAAATAAGCGCTTCTTTTCTTACATACATGGAAATAAAGAGTTCTACATTCGGTATGAGTTTTGCCGCTGTATCTAACCTTACCAGGTCCCTGTTGGCTTCCACCAATTTCTTAACGATATCGCCGCTGATATTAAGCTCCGGATTCGGAGGTAAAGGCGCAGGTCTAAATGACTGATAAGCTGCTTCGCCGCTTAGATTTGTTACAAATTCACCCGCTCTACCCATGGAATTCTTCCCCTTTCTGAAATATCAATTTCATAATACGCTTTTTATTTCAAAAAGTAAAGCATTTATTGAAATAACGAGTGCCATGCTCGTCCTTTATTTCATTTTTCACCAACCGTTCCACTTTCCTCACTTCCTCACGGCATCCTTGCTTCATAGTGACTGATTTTAGCCATCATCTGCTTCATAAATTCTTCATTTCTCAAATAATCATTAATGTCCATATAAAACTCCTTTCATTTTCCACTACGCCGCCTCATCCGACTTGTCCGGTTCTGCCTTTTCCTCAGTTGCGCTCGCCTCCTCTCTCGTTATGGCAAATCCGATCGGGCCTCGCTTGGTTTCAGCCTTTTTCTCATCGTTCCGGAGCTTCTGCTTGATCGTTTTGACCTCTCCCTCATAAGTTTCCCTGAGCTGGTCGTACTGCTTTTCAAGGATGGCGTAGTCATATTTGCCATGGACAAAAAGCACCGTGATGACGATGGAGTACAGGACCGGCATGATGATGCAGACGGCAACTACGATGATCAAAATTAGCTGGGTCAGGGTGATGTTCATGCTTCTACCTCCTATGTGTGTGATGCCTCTGTGTTCTATGATGCTGACAGCATCATAGCCTGTTTTAGCCCGCCGATAGTGTGCCGGCAGCATAATCTTCAGAGGCGACATATGTGTGCTGTTATGGGAGTTGCGGATTTTGCGGTTTTGCAAAAACAAACAGGAGAACCATTGCGGTTCTCCTGCTCAAAACACTTTATGAAACTGACCTACCAGTCTTCATGCTCATCGTCAAAAAGGTTGGAACTAAACCGGTGTTTTTCTTCCTCCCGGCAATACTCACTATCGTCCCAGATATAGGTGTATTCTCCTCGGTTGATGCTGAATCCATTACGTTCAATGTACTCATACTCGCCTGTTTCGTAGTCAAATGCGTATTTTGCCATGATCAACCCTCCTCCAGAACATGCTGCAACATTTTGAAAGCAGCTTGCTTCTTTGCATCCTTCTTCAGCGAGGATTTCCCTTTGGTCGTGGTTTCAACATCTTCTATGTGACATTCACAGTCCCAAATCGGATTTCCATTTGAATCATGGGACTCCTCGAAATCATACGTTGGAAGTGAAAAATATCCTCGTCTCGCAAGAATCTCTAGTTGACTGATAGACTCATCGTAATTGGGATTCTCAATCTCATCTCGAATGGTCGAAAGCAAATCGTTCTTTTCAAGATACTCGTATGCCAGTCGGGAAGCTTCTTTTCGAGCAAGGCTTTTGGACCTGCCGTACCCCACGAAATGATACTTCACCCCCTGAAACTGTAATTCGCATGAAAAGTGTGTGTCCTGCTTTGCATCTCCGTATTTGCATAATTCATGCTTCGGGGTATACCATTGTGTCTGCATAGAGCATGAGCCAAAACGATAAAGCGGGATTGTTCCCGAATGATTCAGCGACCAGTTTTGGATTTCCGAGACATAGTTTATCTCGTCATCTTCCATGATCTCATCCGGATTCAGCATCACGCAAATGCTATCCTGCAGTTTTGCTATATCCCATTCGGAATCCAGCGCAATTGCTCCAACAATAGCCTCGAACAAGTCTTCCTTAACCGATGTCGATTCCCTGACATCATTTAATTCGTCGCCTTTTCCAACAATCAGGAAATCGGAAATTCCCAGAAAACCAATGGCATCAGCCAGGGTTGTTTTCTGAACCATTCTCTTTTTCAGCTCCGTCAACTGTCCTTCGCTTAATTCAGAGGAATATGTTCCCGCATTCTCGGGCTGTCCCCATTTGTTCCAATTCCTTTCCTGCCGCGAGAAATGCCCGTATTTCTCCGAAAGAATTCTTACAACGATGATGTCCAGTGCTTTATCCCCGATAAACTCGAGGACCTCGTTGTTTTCTCCGCCATTTTCCTCCGAGAAAGATCGGCGGGTGAATGCCTGAATAAGCAGTTCCTTGTTTTTGAAAACATAACCAATCTGACCTTCGATAAAACTGATTTCTTTTTCAGTCATAGATATTGCCTCCTTTGCAATAGTATTTTAGTTGCAAAAATGGCATAAAGAAAGCCTGACAAACAGACGCATCCCGGGCGCGTCATCCTGCCAGACATAAAAGAATAAATATGATTCTTTGTTTTCGAATGTTTACCCGAGTTCACTTGCATAAACAGGGGCAAACACATATAAACAATGTCTCAGATTTATACTCCAATGCCTTTTTGCACTTCAAGAATATCATACTCCCGTGGCAAATGCAAGGAGTATCGTTTCACATTTTCCACCACAAAAAATAGCCGCCCCCACAGCAAGGAACGCGGCCATTTTTTAGTCCGTTAAACTTGAGCTAACCGTCTGCCGACGATGCCCTCTTTTCATCTTCAATAATACCACAGCAAAACAGACTTGTCAAACAATTCCCCTACCTATACAAACTCATATCCGTATCCGGACCGGTTCCCCAATCCCAAACGTAGATGGTTCGGTCGTCATTGATGGTCTGGTACGGGTTGTACTCGATGCTGTATTCAGGCGTGAAACAGATATGCATTCGGCTGAAGTACTGGCCCACGGTTTCATAGCCGTGAGAGGTACCCGTATCGGTCATTCGGTACTCTTTCTTGTGCGGGTAGTTCAGCGGGTCGATGTCGAAATAACGGATAATCACCGTCACGTTGAAATCGCGCCACACCGCGGTAAAACTCATGTTTCCGTTCACGTAGATCAGCTCGCCCGGGGCGTAAGTTCTGGAACCGCACTTCCATCCGACGAACTTGTATCCGCAGTTTGCGAGCGAGGGCATGCGAAATGCCACCCCTGACGGGAACCATTTGTCTTCAATCGACACATTGTATCCGGAAAATGAGAGTCTGTATTTTCCGTAGTGGCTGTCGTAGGCAGCTCCCGCCTTGCCTGCCGTCACGGGCATCATCCCTGCCAGAATCATAACCAGCAGAAACAGTGTTGCGATTCTTTTCAGAATCAGGTTCTTTGTTCTCATGGTATTGTCCTCCCATATGATAGTATTTTCCGTCAGATTTCCCACAACGGAAAATCTGATCGTACTATCAGCGTACTACGTCCCCCCGGAGGATTTCAAATACCTGTTGATGAACGACATATTTTTTTGATGAACGACATTGTCAGACTATTCTTTTCGGAAAATGAGAATAGAGGCGAATTGTCAGAATAGAACAAGTGTTCGATTTTCCCTTGCTTTTCGGGCCACTTTTTGATATAATAAGTGTAGGGTATCGTCGAAGGAAATTCTCGTTTCCTATAGATGGTGGACGGTTAGCTCTCCCCTTCGGAGGGCATTGTGTCCCTCCGATTGTAGCCTGCGAAAGCAGTGTAATGAAAGGAGGGTGATGCGTATGATAACGTTGGAAGGTATAATAGCGTTAATCAGCCTTTGCTTAACCTGTTTCAGTTTAGGTTTCGCGCTTGGCAAATGCGTCGGAAACACAAAAAAATAGCCGCCCTGTGCCAAGGTTCCGGCTATTCTTTTAGTCAACCAATGAGCTAACCGTCTACTGACGATACCCTCTTTTCATCCTCAATGATACCACAACGAAACAGGGTTGTCAACCGAAAGGGCTTGCGGTCCGGGGTTGTTTCGGATATAATGACAGGTATCACATTTTCCATGATTTCTGTGAGGGGCATTGCAATGCGGAAAAGGACATTTCTGATTCTGTTGGCTTCGGTCTGCCTGGTTGTCATCGCGGCCGAGGCTTATCTTTTAACCAAATACTTCAGCGGGAAGAATCCGTCGAAAGCGCAACCGGCTACTAGCAAAGAAGGGCAGGAAGACGAGCCTCTGCAGAAGGCGTATCCGGTCAGAAGAATGGTAAAGTATTCTGACGAAGGTATTTCCTGGGATGATCACGATATAAGTTATGAATACGGTGAAGACGGACGGGTTCTGCGTGTGATTACAACCACAAAGTATGACCCTTTCACTTCTGATGCTGCTTCTGTGTCTACGGATACTATATCTTTTAGGTATGACAGGCTGGGAAATCTGACGGAAGTGACTGTCAGGTCCGGTGATGACAGCGAGGAGAAAGCTCTCCCCTATTCTTCGGAAGACGAATTGTTCGAGTTTGTAACAGATTATTACGGTGGTGTTACCTTCCTCGGGTCTCCTTTCATGCCTTTTTCATATCCGGCTTCCCCCCTGCAGAATTTCAGCGATATTAAGAAAGACAGTCAGGGACGCATCATTTCCTATAACGATACGGAATGCCGGCACCTTTGCGAATATGACGAGCGTGGAAACATGGTTCGTCGGATTGACATTGAGCAGTCCTCCGGCCAGGAGCTCCGCCATTGCGACTTTGGCTATGACGAGCATGACCGGATACGTTCTGCCAAAAGCAATTACAGTCCGTGCGATAACATTGCGCAGAAGGAATTCGTTTATGATGCGCAGGGAAATGCCATCCTTATCAGGTATTATTCAATTGACGGTTCATGGGTTTTCGACATAAGCCGCGAATATGACGAAGACAATCATCTCATTCGCGAGACGATTACGCATGACTACAAGGACACTACAAGAATCCGGCGCGAATACCGCCTCTTCCATGTCGAAGAACGGTATCTGACCGACGTGGAACGCCGCGACCTCGGTCTCCCCTATAATCCGGACCGGATACCTGCCTCTGAAACGCTTTTAGACCCGTACACCTGGCAGATATCCAGTCATATTCTGATCTTAAATTAGAGTTTGAAATCCCCAATATCAAGGGGAAGAGAACACCATTATGATGTGGGGCAAATAAGATCTGTGATTGGTGCCATGCATGGCATTTGTCTCAGGGATTAACCTCACCATACACATGAAACAGCTGCCCGTCCATATAGACGTACCAGTCCTCCGAATACTGTTCAGGGCAACCGACATAGACAATCTGGTGTCCGGACGCATCTTCCTTTAACGCCCAGTTTACAGCTGATCCGTCCAATTCTCCGCTACCGCTTCTGATTGTTTTCTCGGCATATAGATTCAATTCTGCTCCGTCTTTCATGAAAATCTGCAGGTCTTCTGTGCCGCCGTCATTACTCCGATAGGAACTGAATTTTCTGAAATAGAGAGGTGTTTCCTCGCCGTTAATGTATGTGGCATCAACAACCAAAGCATGACTGTTGGAAATCCACGTGTCCGTACCTACATGCACCATGATATTGATATCATTGGTTTTGCTGTACGGAAGACCCACCAACTTGCAGAGTTCTTCCTCCCATGCATCTCTGTTTCCCCTATTCGGGAACGAGACATGTGCATCAGTACAGTCTGTCGCCCAAGACCCTCCGGGCACGTCAACATCAACATCATACACATAGAACAACTCGCTGGCGCCTGCAACATCTGAAACCAACCGTCCGAAAACACTGTAACCAAGCAGCTCCTTCGCCGAATTGAATCCGGTTATCTCATACGAATAATTCTTTTCCTTCCAAAGCGAAGCGCACCCGAAAGCCGCACATTCATAGATTTCAACTCTATTGCTTTCGTCTAACGGAATCGTCGTAAGCGGCGCAAGGCAATAGACGGGAATTCCCTCATACTGATCGCGAAGCTTCGGCAGATACTGCTCTTTGTGCTTCATAAGTTCTTCCTGCTGTTCCTGATAATACCCGTCGATGACCTTTCTCGAAGCCTCTTCGACAACATCATCAAGCCGAGTCAGAGAAACAATCACAAAATCTGCCGGTTTATCATGCTGTGTCGGATCCTTCTTCCAAGAGAAGAAATAGCGGTACCCATGGAAAATGCCATATACGCGGTATCTCGCATAAACCTGTGACGCGGGTTCATAAATGAAGGCATCCCCCATCGCTTCCTTCAATTGGGAAAATGTCATTCCAACGTTCAGTCCGTGTCCCAAGTTGACAGAAAGCGTTTTACCGGCATCATTCTTCACGGTAATGGTTCGAACCGCGCAGTCAGTTTGAAGCGTTTCCTCGCTGTCCGTAAAGTTAAAATACAGAGCGGAATCATAATACAATACGCCGCTGGCGCTTCCCGTATTGACATCCAGGTTTTCAAAATAATCAATCTGATATTTTCCGCCGCTATGCTCGTATTGATAGTCCTCCCCGAGCTTTGCAATCAGATCCGCCACAGGCTTTTCCAAATACTGCGTAATATCTCCGTACAAACCGAAAAGGCCCGAATCATCAGGCTCCGGCGTTTCCGTCGGCGTCGGTTCCTTAGTCGGTTCTTCCGTAGCCGTCTGATTACCGGTCGGCGTTACGGCCTCACCGGTCGGAGCCGCTGTCGGCGTCTTCGACGGGGTATCCTTCTTCCCGCATCCGATGAAAAATACGACCGTAAGCGTAAGTAAAACGGCCAAAACAGACTTGCTTACCTTTGCTTTGTGAGTGGTTCTTTTCATCGAATTTCTCCTCCCATTTAATAGCATTTTCGTTGCATTTCTGAGGTTCTGTGACATTTTCCTCCGAAACAATAAGAGCGGCTTCAGTATACCACCCAAACCGCTCTTCATCAAGTTTCAGATTTTTCAATAATACATGTCAAATCCGGTCTCAAGCGTCTGCGCGTAGGTCTTTCCGGCGTCCTCCAGCGCGGGAAGCAGGTAGCCCTTGTTGTACCGTACCACCGAAATCCGGTCATACACACGCATGCCCATATGCGTAAGCCCGCGCTCGAGCTGCGTCAGGCACTCGAGAGTGCCGCGCCCTGTCCCGCCGGCACACGCCATGATTACACAGCGCTTGTCCTTCAGAAAATGGTTCTTCGTCGCATCGCAACGGCGCAACCTGTCAAAGAATGCCTTGAAGCACTCGGTCATGTCCGACCAATACACAGCGCTCACCCAGACAATCCCGTCCGCTTCCGTGATCGTTTTGTAAATCTCCGAAAAATCATCTTTCAGCAGGCACTCGCCGGTCTTGTTGCACGTGCCCCAGCCGTTCCCGCACGCCCTGCAGTGCTCAATCTTCTTTCGATTCAGATGAATCTCCTGCACCTCCGCGCCGCCTTCCGCAAGTCCCTTCACGAACTGCCCCTTCGCGCTCGCCGTCAGCCCGTCCTCATTCGGGCTTGACCAAATCACCGCAACTTTCTTCATCACTTCGTCCTCCTTCAGGTGGTTTTCGTCAGTCTGTAGAGGGTATTATAACATACGCGGGATGGGTCGGAAATGGAGGATGTAAGCTTTGTACGGTTTTCCTTGCATTTTCCATGGAAAATGCTATAATGTAAATCACAATTACTATTGCACGAGGAGGTGGCACACATGGAGGATCTCATCGATATCAAAAGCGTCTATCGTTCGACTGTCGGACTGTTCATCGCAAGGCTGCTGCACTATGTGCTGTGGGTGGGCTTTGTCATCGGGCTGATTTCCATCTTACCCCTTCGGGAGAAGGACGTGCGCGATACGCTTAGCGGCATATTGTTTGTGCTTTTCATCGTGTGCATCGTCGTTGACCGCATCGGCCGCAAGCTGATTGTGCGGATGACGAAGTTTTCGAAATGTTTTGAAATTGATCACTGGCCGTGGCTTGAAGGGCTTGAAGATTACCGCCGTCCCAGCTTCTTTTCCCTTCTTTTTAACAAAAGCAAACATAATTACGGGCCTCGTCCCAACCTTTTCAGGCTCGACGCCATATGCGACGGATTCGGTTATTTGAGCGATACATACGGCGACAAGAATGTCACGAAGAAATGGAAGGCCCTGAAGAAATTCCTTTTGGCATTCTTCCTGATAATCTTGTTTGCCGCTTGCTTTTTCTTCTCTTTTTGGATTGTTCTGGCAGTGGGCCGTGAAGACCCCCAATTTGACAAATTCTTCCGCTGGACTCTGCTCATCGGAGGTCTCTTCATCGCAACAATCCTCGCCAAAGCCATCTGGGAAGTCATCTGCTTCCGCGGCACCCTCCGCTGGATGCGCTACCGCGTGAAGTACCAGGGCGAGAGCATAATGAGGGGGTAGGGAGAATTTCTGGTCTAGAGAAAGACACTGCTTTTGCGCTCGGCGGCACTACCGCTAAAAACCAATGCTGACAAAGAACGGGGTGGATTCTTCGCGCTCGCCGTCAGCCCGTCCGTGTTCGGGCTCGACCAAATCACCGCAACTTTCTTCATCACTTCGTCCTCCTTAGATGGATTCTTCACCGGGTCTGTGGAAGGTATTATCTCATAAGGGGAGCGGGGCAGGGAATGGAGAATAGTAGCCTTCTTTGGGAGAGTATATTCATTTCCAATAACGTACAAGTATTATCTAACATAAGCACTGCTTGAGCCTTTCTTATAGAGAACCTTTTCGCTTATGACCTATTTATATACTTCATATGCAATTAGGAAATTCCCGTCTCCCACAGTCTCCTCCAGCGTATAAAGTGAAATCGATTCCTCGAGCATATCATCTCCCTCCCAATTGTATGCTTTTATCCAGCCTGAGGACTCATCCGTTTCAATAAAAACAAAATGCCCTGTTCCGCCACCTTGTCCATTCCAGAAATCAACAATATAGCATTTGTGGGTCTTCGACTTAAGCGCATTTTGAACACTGTTTATGAAACCCTTTTTCGTCTGAAATGTTTTCGTCTTCAGCCCATATTTTGCCAGGGCATCATCTATTTTATACGGGTTAACACCACATCCACCAAAATGATTAGCGCCATATTCTACAATCTGACTGAACAAATTAGTCAAATCATTAAGTGCTTGATTATTCGGTTGCTTAGATTGCGCTACTTTTAGTGTTATATATATAAGCTTGTAAACCTTATCATCTACAGGAGGCAGATTCATAATGTATCCGTTTTTTTCAAAACACTCAATGAACCGTAAAATAGCCATCTCTTTTGGAGCCATTCCAAAATGGTTTAGGGCGTTATAACATGCAATAATACCACATCCGGCTTTGGCAAATGAGGTACCGCCAAATTTCAGATTGGCCTTTTCTCCTCGTTCCTGACCATTAATATATCCTTTACCAACCTCGAGATCCAACTTAAAATCATTGCCACATATTATGCTTCTATTCTTTTCTCGGTTTTCATCTGTCGGGTCAAAGCGTGTACTAATCAACGCCATGACAAGCGCCACCAAGTCATCAGGAGCCATATTACTGGCTTTGGCAATATCCCAGTTCATCAAGTATTCAATGGCTTTTGCAGTTTTTATGGCACGTATGCTCCACTCCAAGACCTGTGCATCTATTACTGCCGGAATGGACGGGTCTGCAGGCGCCTGTTTGATGATTACCGTAACAGACTGTCTTGACACCTCATCGAGAATCTTAATCTTTACCTCCCGGGGAGCACATGTCCGATTTTCATTCATATGCAATTTGATCACACCATTCATAAATACCATCTGCACCCAATTGGTTTGTGTTTCAGGTTCCCACTCATAGAAAAACTGAAGGTTTCCCGAGTTGTCACTAACCTCAATTACTTCATTATGCTCCTCATAGCTGTACAAATTGGAATGAAGCATATTAACTCTGAACACTTTCACATACACTGGCATTTGAATGACAGTCGTATTTGGCATAGCTTCCTGACTTATGGCAATTGAAACGGTTTTTTTAGTCGTCGCATCAGTGATAGTAAGCGTTACCGTACGAGGGTTGATGGATTTGTTTTGATCAACTGTAAGTTTTACACTCTTCCCATCATAAATGGCATGAGCCCAATCCTTCTCGCCGTTAGTAATCCAATCATATGAAAGAGCAATTTCTCCACGAACACCTGTAAGCGTAATGGTGTCGCTTCCGCCTTTATCATCAAAGGAAATCTCGTTTCGATTCGCACTCAGATACGGTGTCGGGGTAGGCGTCGGCTTAGGTGCAGCTTTTTGGTTAATGGTAACGTAAGCATACTGATTGGTCATTGTGTCCGTAATCTTGACCTTCATCGAACGAGAGATATAGTCTTTATTCTGCTTAACTTTAACGATAATCTTGCCGTTTTCATAACTCATGGTGACCCAGCCGGTGGGCACGGAAGGGTTATCAGGATAGGAAAATGCAAGGTTGTACCCTTTTCCATCGAGAGTAAGCGTGTCCTGACCGCCCTGCGCACCAAACTGCAGTTTTTTGGTCTTAACCGGCAGCGTTTCGGCGGGAATCGGGGTCGGTGTGCTGGTCGGGGCCTTCGACGGCTCCGGATTATATATGGGCGCAGCCTGATTAACCTGAATGCGAACGGAACGTCCGCTTCCGGTATCGGTTACATCCAAATAGCTGGTACGTGCTGTACTGGTATTTTTCGTTGCAGTAACGGAAATGTTTCCACCGCTTACACTGACTGTGAACCATGTGTCCCCACGATCAGCGCGAAGAGCCCCAGTATATCCGCTGATTGTGACAGTTTTCGTTTCACCATCAGCACGGAAATTCAAAGCGGTAGCGCTTGTCGTCAGGCCGGGAATGGGCGTAGGGGTGCTGGTAGGCACCGGCGTTGCCTTCGGAGTCGGCGTTGAACCCTTAGAAGGAGTATTATTCTTTGACCCATTATTAGACGATTTCTTTGGTTTAGGTGTGGGGGTCGGAGTAGGTTTATTCTGCGTTATTTTCGCGTACCAGATATACGACCCTTCAGTAAACTGAATGGTCGCAGTTCTGCTGCTCGACGTATTTTTCTGGAATTTTACCGTAAAACTTGCAGAATAGTAGCTTGTTTTCGTAACAGTGATCCAACTGGGGACCGTACTGCTGACGACTTTCGTATTTTCCGGCTTTGAAGGATCATATAACGTAATCGTCAACGGGTCCTCATTGGCCGCCACGGTTATCTCCTTCAAAGTACCGCGTTTGATACCCTCTGACTTTGCTTCCGCCACATTCGGAGATGCAACGAACATCTCGAGAATCATTAAGAGACACAAGAATTTGGCTATGGATCTTCTTTGCTGCAGTCGTCGCATTTTCCACTCTCCTTCGCATAATCATAAACAGTATTCCTGCATTCACCACGGCTTGCATTTGGGGATAAAAACAAAAATCGGTTGCAATAATCTGATTATTGCAACCGAACTATCATAGCAACAAAAGGACTGACGTCACACCCCATTTGTCACGTTAGACTCCCAGCTTTGCGTCTCTGCGTTTCCACAGATTTGCCCCGCATAATTCCCCAAAAGCACTCACCTAAATGCCTATAAAACAGCATAGCATAAGTAAAATGGGAACGCAAGGAGTTTTGAAGTATTAGTTAAAATCAAGACACAAAAATAGCCGCCCCTGCTCCTAAACAGAACCACCTCGCTGGTACTCGCAATACGCCTCGTCGATGCGGCTCTTGAAGGCCTCATAGTCCTCCCAACGGAAAGGGAAGCCGTAGAGCTCAGCGTTCAGATGCTCTTTGGCAAATGCTTTCACCTCGTCCAAATACGTGTTCTCATAGTATTCCTTGACGAACGCCCGCACCTTCTCTTTGACCTCGTCCTCCATGAAGTATCCTTCGCTTCCTTCCAGAAAATCCGCAGGTGTTTTTGTATGGCGTTTAATCCTTGCTATGAAGTTGCGCGTCTCACGGATATCATCCTCATCCATTTCTGCCGAAGGCTGATAGTAATTGTTTTCAAGAATCCACATCAGAAGATAGGCAAAATCATCATACGAATTTCCCCATATAATCTTCTTGTCTTCCGCTGTAAGCGTTTTCTCATCTTTCTCTAACTGCCTGCAATACAACTTACAGGCGATTTCATAGGTGTACCCCTTATTCTTATACAAGGCTTCGGCAAATGTGACAGGGATTGTCGGATGCGCATCCTCCTCCGCCTTTTGTACCTTAAGTTTTCGGACCTTCAGCAGCAGATGAACAAACAGCCACTCCCACAATAAGCCGATGATAAGAAAAATTACTAACCCCGTAACAGAATTGTTGAACAATGCCACCAAAGCAAGAAAGAAAAAACCGAGCGCTAGAATTTGCACAAACACGCTCCCCACGATGTTCGAGGAGATTTCTCCTGCAAGTATCTCACTTTTGGTTGGTTCTTTTCTTGGTTGTGCTTCTCTCATCTCCCCATCCTTTCTTTTTTATCCATTCCAACTCTGCTCCGCCATTACTGCAAAACCTCAATCTCTGTCGCATTTTTCACGAGTTTCGCGCTGACAATCTCCGCACCCTTCACGTACGGCTGCAGCTTCTCGGCCGTCTTTCCGATGCCGCTTCCGCCGGACGTGGCAAATACGACCACTTTCTTCCCACTCCAGTCATAACCCTTGCAGAACGTGTTCACGACGTTCGGCGCGCACCCGTACCAAATCGGGAACCCGATGTAAACCGTATCGTACGATGCAAAATCCGCCACGCTGCCCGTAACCGGCACGTCCTTTTTACCGAATTTCTCCTTGTTGCAACGCGCCAGCGGATTCACCCACCGGATGTCCGCCTTCGTGTACGGCACCTCCGGCACAATTTCAAACACATCCGCTCCGATCTTCTCCGCCAGCTCCCTGCCGACCTTCGCGGTATTTCCCTCCGCACTGAACCATGTCACAAGTGTTTTCATAATATCCTCTCCTTTTTCCATTTATTTAACGGGCACGGCAAAGGCCCGATATTCATAGACCGTCTGTGATTTCAATTTCCCGTCTTCATATTGCTTATATCTTACTTCGTTGCCGTATTCATCCATTTCGATCTCCCAACCGGATACCGGGGTTATACCGTCGTAGTTCATTTCCCTGACCCTGTAGGGCAAATTGCCTCTTTCGATATATTTATACTCAGTGGATCCCAGAATTGTTCCGTCAGAATCCACTTTGGTAACCCGCGTGTAACGTCCGTATTTGGCACTGATTTCGTCGTATTCCAGTTCATACCGGCTGACAAATTCACCATCCCTATAGGTTATCCTGGTGATTTGATTTCCGCTGTCATCATATTCTATCGTAGTTGTCGCTAAGACTTGTACTCCGTCCGGGTAATATGTTTCTACTTTGATTGGTAATTCTCTTTCATCATATTCCTTCGATTCCGTAAGAGTTCCGCCAACATCATATTTTCTTTCCATGACCCTTTTACCATTGTCATCAAACTCGTATTTGATTGTATCTCCGTAGGAGTAGTATTCTAACAAGCGGCCGTCGGGCGCATATTGATACTCTTCTTTCACATCTTTGTTATGCCCTGTGACATCATCATACTCGCTTATCTTCCGAAGAAGATTTCCGTTCTTATCATACTCGTAATAGTATTTCGGCCACCCCGAGTATTCTTCCAGAATACGCCCCTCTGAATCATAAACAATCTCATCGGTTACTTCCCCGAGACCGTTATACTTTGTAAAACGGACTTTGTTTCCGTCCGCGTCATATTCATAAATCTCTTCCTTGGTTAAGACGAGCTCGCCTTCCGAATTCGTCTTTTTCTCAGTTACTTCTATAGTGTTTCCGTTCGAATCCTTCTTCCAAACACTTTCCCATGCTAGTTCTTTCTTATCGTCATAGGCTCGGGCAACAGTACTGCCGTCAGGATCCGTTGAATACTTTACTTCTCCGACATATTTTCCGTCCTCATCGTATTCCACGACCTTCGTCAACTCCCCTGCCTCGTCATAGTCATGCTTCACCCCAAGCACAACTTTTCCGTCTTCCGAGACATAATACATCGCTGTTTCCCGAAACACGAGCTTATACCCATCCGGCACCTCCGGCAAATCGTACGTCTGCTTCCCGTCGGAGGTTATCCAATCCAGGCTCTTCTCCTCCTTCTTCGGCTTCTCTTCCTTATCCTTCCGGAAAATGCCAAAGACAAGTACCACCCAGACAATCAGTGCCACACCCACAACACTGCCGAGCAAAATGACAAATCCTTTTTTGCTGATGCGTTTCATTCTTCTCCTCCCCATTTGCCGATAACACTCATCGGGACACCTTCGACATATCTTCTGCAATATACGGTATATCGCTGTCCTTTGTATTTTTCAGAACACCACGAAAACTTATCCAAATGATCCCCGTATATTTCTCTCATCCCGGTTGCAAGCTTCGGCGCATCCTTCTCCCACTTCAATCCACCTTCCCCAACAGAGAAAAATGCCACATAAGAGTCGGTATCACCGATCAACGCCATGATTTCATCAAACTCCGCGATGTCGGCAGTCAGAATCTCCGCCGAATGGCGGATTTCTTCAGCCATAAACTCATCCTTCTCCCGGTTTTCTTTCTCCTCTTGCTGGTCTGCCTCAACCACTTTCTCTGTCTTGGTTTTCTTGCTGCTCTTCTTGGATGAACTACCCGAATCATCGTCATTTCCCAAGATTACGGTAAGCAGAATCACCCAAAGCAGGATTACCATCACAGCAAACCCTACAATCATAACAATAAATTTTCTTTTACCGATGCTTTTCATATTCTTTCCCCCTGCTTTTTCTCCCCTGCGCCCGTGGCCCGGATGGTATTTGATTTATTATAGCATATTTCAAAGGAAAAGGGAAGTGTAATTTACCTATTGAAACGTCGAGTATGGTTTTCTTCTGTTGAACCAGGAAAAATCTTTCTTCCTGATCCGTTTTGGAACTAAAACAAGTATAATCTTGCCTAAAATACCAAACTCCACCGCTCCGTGGTACTGGAGCTTGTAGAGTCAAGCCTAAAATACCAAGCGACCACGGCCGCGTGGTACGACAGCCACAATTATCAATTCAAAAATACCAAGTCCCACTGCTCCGTGGTACGGGAGCTTGTAAAGTCAATTCAAAAATACCAAGCGACCTCTACCGCGTGGTACGGCAACAACAATTATCAATCCAAAAATACCACCTCCCACCGCTCCGTGGTACGGGAGCTTGTAAAGTCAATTCAAAGGTACCAAACAACCGCTACCGCGTGGTACGACAGCCACAATTATCAATTCAAAAATGCCAACTCCCACCTCGCCGTGGTACGAAAACCAGTAAACCCAATCCAAAAGTACCAAACGCCCGACAAATTGGCCGCGCCCCCAGCCCGCAAACCGTCCGTGAAGCCCCTATACCGCCCTCGAGAAGGTGCAGAACCGGTAGCCCCGAGGCAAGATTTCGCGGCGCAAACGAAAAAACGCCGCCTGACTGTGGATTTCGCACGAAAAAAGAGGCAGCAGCCTGACGGAAGAAAGAGGGGGCGGGGGCAGCAAAACAGAGCGCTCGTGGATTTCGCACAGGATAAAAAGATAAGCAGCCGCGCCCAGAAGAGGTCTTGAAAAGGATTGTTCTCCTTTTTCAAGGCCTCTTGCTGAGGCAGGCTGCTTCAGTGTTATAATCGGCGAAATCCACGAGCGCGGGAAGTTCACATCCATTCCCCGCACCCTCATGTCCGGCAGGCTGCTTTAGCATTATAGTAAGCGAAATCCACAGTCAGGCGGCGACGGATTCAAAGCGAAATCTTGCCGAATCTCCCCTACCTGTTCTGCACCTTCTCGAGTCCCACGGAAACCAGGGTGACCACTGCGGTGGCGACGGCGAGAACCCACAGGTGTGTGCCGTTGAAGGTTTCGAGATAGTAATCCGGAGGAAGAATTTTCCGCAGATAGGATACGACCGGAAGGACTTTCTTCAGGTCGATCAGGATCGGGCAGCAAAGGTAACTTGCGATGGCAAGAATCGGGATGGCTGCACAGACGGCGTTAACCGACGGCACGATGACCCGGATGATCTCACATACACCGGTCACGAAGATCACGTACAGTAGCATCGTCAGAAGCTCGAGGAAGATATTTTCGCATAGCCCTGCAATCAGGATGCATACCATTCCCACAATCGCTGAGAGTGCCGTAGGCAGCAGAAGCGAGCCGTAGTTGATAACAGGGCGTTTCTCATGGCTCATGACCTTAAAACGGCCTTCTGCGTTGTCCTGGAACCAAAATACAAGGCCCGCGAGACCCGCCAGAAGCACGAACAGGGCAACCGTGCCGCGAATCGGCTTCATAAGGTAGTTTTCGGCCATGACTTCTTCCTTGGAAACTTCC
>JAEEGG010009251.1_pt1 | contig 22133 bp, 21 predicted proteins | sample 9134161 | NCBI WGS metagenome assembly JAEEGG01 (sample SAMN16246543, study PRJNA631951) | gut metagenome | biome: gut microbiome; feature: rumen; material: CR-attached | host: Bos | place: Iran: Karaj | collected 2018-10
CCGTTTCGCGCTTTCCGGCACCGGGCTCCCGTTTTTTTCATACTCCTTCAGCAGTTTCCCGGTCAGGTCCTGAATCCTGGCCGTTGCTTCCCGGATGTCAAACATGAACCCGGCTCCATCCAGTGCTTTGTACAGGTCATACCCCCAGGCTTTCGGCGGGACGGATTCCTGCAGCCGCATCAGCCGGACCCGTGCTTCCCGCTCCCTGTTCCGGAGGCGGGCTGCCTCCCGCAATGCCGCGTCGGTGATCTCCATGCCAAAGCGGTCTTCCAGATAGCGGATAAAGCGCCGGATTTCTTCTGTCCAGAATTCAAGGGATCCTTCCCGCTCCCCCTGCGGAAGATGCAGGATATAAACCGGTTTGATCCTGCCGAGCAGCTCATACATTTTTTTCTTCCCGTCGCAGGTCGTCTCTCCGACAATCAGATCGGAAAAATAAGTGTAGGGGCACTTGTCCGAAACAGCAAAGCCATAGCTGGACTTGATCAGGGGACACATGTTCTTCGGCAGATGCGCCTCGGCGGCGGGGATGGTCTCCTCGCTCATGCCGCACAGGGACACGGGGCTGATGCCCGCCGCGTCCAGGATCTCCTGCGGCGTGAACGTGCAGAACGTTCCGGCGACTTTGCCGCCGTCCTCCTTGATCTTTTTGACCCGCAGAAAACCGTTTTTGCGGGCTTCACCAAACTGGGCGAATTGCCCGGGAAGTTCAAAACTCATAGGGTTCCTCCGTTATGACTCTCCTAACATTATAAATCGGATATGCGAATTGATTTATTCACATATCCGATAGAATTGCTGTGTCTATTCGATTTTAAAAACTACGCCGTTCCGCCAAGCAGCGGCAGATCGCTGGCGTACAGCACCTCGTTCAGATGCCCGATATTATAGTCCTTCTGCTCGATGAAGTACTTTGCGACCAGATCCGCTTTGCTGCTGCGCGACAGCACGTAACCTGCTCTGCCGATCAGATCGTTCGTTTCTTCCACGTTCAACTCCAGCGCGATCGCGAAAGCCACCGCCGTTGCCTTCGACGGCCGGTAATCCGGGTTGCTGCGGATCTTGGAGAAAAGCCTGCGGTCCACGTTCGCACGTTTGTAGATGACAGAATCCTTCTCGCCTGACGCGTCGATCAGTTTCAGCAAAGTCTCGGAAAAACCGGCGTCGATCTGATTCAGATAATCGCCCAAATCCTTTGGCAGTGCGCTGTCCACCGAAGGCGCGGACGCAGGCTTCGGCACGGACGACAGATCCGGCATCGCATACGAGGCGTTCTTCGCGGCTCCGTGCTTGGGGGACGATATTTTGTGATAATGGACCGGATATTCTTCCCGGTCTTCCTCCTCGGCGGAAAGATGCGAAAACGCCATCGGCGTCGCTTCCTGGCAGAGGGAAGCGCCGACCGCCACATCCGGTTCCGGCTCGAAATGCGCGTCGATATACGCATTTACAGCTTCCAGCAGCTGCGGATCGGGTGGCCCGGGAGGTCCGTTCTTCTTAAAGATGTCCAGCATAGCAGCCTCCTAACTCACCGGACCCAGGCTGACGTCCATCAGCTCCTCGGTCCAGTTCTCTTCCAGCCGCTCGACGAAAGCCCGGGATACGGGAGCCGCATCCTTCAGGAACGAGACGGATTCCTCGTACCAGATGCAGTCGCCCCGTTCGAACGCATGGCAGAAATCCTCGTGCAGCGCTTTCTGATACAGCCGCTGCGCCTGCGGATCGTAGTAGAACGTTACGAAGACGTCCTTATACAGTTCGTTCAGTTCCCAATAGAACGGCGCCGCCTTCTCGTCGTATTGCCTGCGGTCCATGGCGTCGATGCCGGCGGAATAGTACCAGGACTGCTTTTCCCGCGGCGCGTGGAACCGCGTCCACAGCTCGTCTCCGACGGCCTTGAAGTCCCGGGCGATCGCCCGCATGTTCGACAATTTGTCCGCCAGCACCAGGTTCTGCAGGTCGTCGTCCGCCGCTTCCAGTTCCTGCAGCGCCTTTGTCTTGCGCTCCTCCCAGGAACTGTCCTTGTCTTCCGAATGCGCCGCAACAAGCTCCGCCGTCCGTTCGCCGAAACGCTCTTCGATATCTTCTCGGGTCACGGGACGCATTCCGCCCTTTCCGTCCGGCACCAGTCCGTCTTCGATGCAGTCGTGCAGCACGCCCGCCATCAGCAGTTCGATATCGTCGCTGATCGCCGCCAGAATGCTCAGCACCTCCATCGCGTGTACGACGTAGGGCATTTCCGATCCCTTGCGCAGCTGGCCCGCATGGGCTTCCACCGCGAAGCGGATCGCCTCGTTCAGCATCTCGTTGCGCTCCAAAACTGTTCTGTCTTCCGTTCTTTTTGCCATATCCGTCCTCCGGGGGACCGCACGTCCCCCGTCCCTGTGATTGATTTTAATCGATCCAAAACTCCCACTTGCAGCAGCACGACGCATCCGTGATCTCCGGATAGCAGCTGACGCAGCGGCACTGAATGCGGTCGTCAATCGTCCGGCCAAACCCGCCGTACTCCTCGATGCCGACGGGCTTGCAAGGATGGAATTCCAATCCTTTGCGGGCGCGGGCCGTCTGCACGCGGCAGTCGACCATGGTGTAGATCAGGGTCTCCCTGCCCGTCTGCGGATCCGCCGCGATCTCGATCGTATCGTCGTTGATATTGCCGTAGAACCGCAGCTGCAGCGCCTTTGCCAGACCTTCCAGCCCCGGATGCTCATCCAGTTTCAGGAACGCCTTGATGCGTTTGGCTTCCGTCACCGTAAATCGCTTCCAGATCTCCACGTCGTGGAACATCGCCTCGTCCATCCCGAGCTTGCGCTCCACCGACTGGAACCAGAAGCCGTCCATGGCCAGCCAGTTCTTCGAATAGATCCCGAGCAGTTCGATCAGTTCCTCCCGGGAAAGCGTATCCAGGACTTTTTCGTCGTATTTCATGTCGTCCGTCCTCTATCTCATGGCCAGGGTCACGTCGCCCTCGGCGGCCAGCGCGCCGTTGTCATACACCTCCGCGTGGCAGGTCGCGATGGCTTTTTCCGGCCGTTCCTTCGCCAGAACCGCGCGGATCTCGATCGTGTCGCCGGGCACGATCCTGCTGCGGAACTTCACAGCGTCGATGCCTAAGAATAAAGGCACCTTGCCCGCATAGCGTTCGCAGGACAGCAGCAGGATATCCGCGGTCTGCGCCATGCACTCCACCGTATACACACCGGGCAGCACCGGTTCGTCCGGGAAATGGCCTGCGAAGATCTCCCTCGCCGGATCCACCCGGAACGTCGTCCGTATGCTCTCTCCCGGCACCATTTCCTCGACCGTATCCACGAGCAGCATAGGGTCCCTGTGGGGGATGACCCGTTTGATCGCATCTTTATCCATCAACATCCGGACTGTCCTCCTCTTCCGCTGCCCCGCTGCCGGGGCCGCAAAGGAAATAATCGTCTTCCAGCGCTTCCGCCAGGTCCAGATGCTTCAGGACCAGCACGGTGCTCAGCACGTCCGCCAGCGCGTTATGGGCCCCGTCCGGCTTCTCGCTGAAGTGGTACAGCGCGTAATTCAGCGGCCAGCTGCGGTCTTCCTGCATCTCGTAGTCGTCGAACATCAGCTGCGCGTCGTAGAAGGCAGGGATCCAGTCCGTCCCGTACTCGAACTTCTCGCAGTTGCGATACAGCACGTAAGCGTCCGTCGCGCTCCAGGACAGGAAGACGTAATCCTCCCCGCACCAGGCGCGCAGCGCGTCCATCGCCCGCGCGAACGGCAGGCCCGTCTCCAGATCCGCGTCCGTCAGAAGCGTCAGTTCCGACACGTCCTTGTTGAGTTTCGTATAGTAGAACGGCTTGACGATCTGCGAAAACGTGTCCTGCGCGTTTCCTTCCGCGTCGATCTTCGCCGCGCCGATCTGGATGATCTCGTCCCTCAGCCCCGTCACAGGCGTGCGCCCTTTCAGAGGCTGGTTCCATTCCAGATCTATCACGATGGGTGTCATTGTTTGCCTCCGTTGGTCCTGACCAGAAAATCGTACAGAATATCCGCAACGTCCATCACGCTGTCCAGTTCCGCGTATTCGTCCGCGCTGTGGATATTCTCGCCCGCGGCGCCGATCAGCGCCGTCGGGATGCCCAGCAGTCCGCCGACGCTGTTGAAGTCCCCGATGCTTTGGAAGTACGCGCGCGACGGTCTGCAGCCGCACACCGCTTCCACGGATGACTCGAGGCTTTGGATGTAGGGGTCGTTCTCATCGGTCACGTACGGCAGGAAACCGCCGTCGAAACCGTATCCGTCCACCGGAGGCTGGCGGAACGCGATATCCCAGCCGCAGCGGATATCCGCCCGGCGGATCGCCTCTTCCGCCTGCGCCCGCAGCGTTTCCTGGGATTCTCCCCGCACACAGTGGGCGAACACTTCGATCTGCGCGTATTCCGGAACGCTGCAGGCGGCCGGCTTCGTCTTCAGATCGATGACGCACAGCGCCGCATGCCCCAGTTTTTCATCCCGGGCAGGAACCGTCTTCTCCAGTTCCAGCATCACCTTGGCGGCTTCCGTGACCGCGTTGATCCCCTTGTGAGGGTCCGCCGCGTGAGCGGTTTTTCCGTGCAGCGTGATGGTATAGTTATATCCGCCTCTTGCGCCAAGGCCCAGGCACGGATGCTTCCTGCCCGCAAAGCCCGCGGAAGGCTCCGCGATGATCGCCAGATCCGCGCCGCTGCGGATCCCGTCCAGGTCGTCCGCGATGGCGAAGACAGTCCCCAGACCGTAAGGGCCTTCTTCATCCGACACGAAATGGTAGACGATACGTCCGCAAAAACTGCCGGAGCAATTCTTCGCAAATGCCCGCAGCGCCAGCAGCATGGCCGTGCAGCCGCCTTTCATGTCCAGGGCGCCGACGCCGTACAGTTTTCCGTCTTCGACAATGCCCTCATAAGGAGGTTTTGTCCAGCCTTCGCACAGCGGCACCGTGTCGAGATGGCCGTTCAGATAGATGACCGGGCCGGGTCTGCCGCTGTCCAGGCACCCATGCACGTTTTTTCCGCGGAACTGCGTTTCCTGCGGTTCATAGAACGTGTGCAGATCCGCCGGGAGCCCCTCGCCGCGCAGCCAGTCCAGCACAAAGTCCATCACCGCGTCCTCATGAAAGTACGGGCTCGGGATACGCACCAGCTGCCGCAGCAATTCTTCTGTCGTTTTTCTGTCTGCGATTCTCTCCGGCATGGTATAATCTCCTCACTGGAGGTATTATAACATGCTCAAACCCGTCGCGGCTATGACCGACCACGAAATGCTCGTCGAACTGATGTATGAAAAGCGCAGAAACGACAGAGCCCGCAATATCAAATACATGATCGCGGGCGCTGTGCTTGTGCTTATTATTATTTTGTCGATCAAATACGTTCCCCCCGTCGTCCGCTATTTCCAAAGGCTCAACGGGACCATCGAAACGATGCAGAACAGCGTCGCCGCCATTCAGGGCGTCGCGGACAGCATCAATGAAACGATCACGAATCTGTGGGACAAGCTGGGAGGCCTGTTCCGGTAGGCGGCTCTACCGGATACCCCACGCGTGCTGTCGCACAGAGTTATGATCTTGTAAGACCCGATCCTGATTCTGTTTAAAAATTGCCCCAACTCCACCCTCGTCTTCACAGCCGGCAATAGGTAGTGACGATACGCATTTCGATTACGCTTGTAAGCGTACTGGGCATGTATGTACAAATTTTATAACGCGTGCCCTGCGCGTCGACGAAGCGCGTTTGCGCCTGGGTTGCAACTCATTCTCAGTTGCCGAGATCTTGCCCGCTCTGTTTCGACTACCAACTGTATTTTTAGATCAGATCGATCGTCCAGTTCGCGCCCTGGATCTTTTCGTCGACTTCGCGCAGTTCCTTGGCGATCCTGTCGACGTTCTTCTGCAGTTCCTTCACGTCTACCGTACTGAAGACCATGATCTCCTTCAGCGAATAGCGGGACACCGGCGCGCTGGCATTGTCCAGGAACGTCCGCATGATGCTGATCCGCTGCTTCAGGCAATCTCTCTTCGCCAGAAGATCCGTCAGGGACACGCCGTCGACCATGGCGGCGTTATTCGTATGATTGATGCGCGCGATCAGAGTCTCCAGATCCGCGAAATTGCGGTCCAGCTCCGCGATCAGAGCTGCAGGATCTTCGAAGGGTTTCGCGCCGTCCTGTACTTTCGCGTTGTTGTTCAGGCGGCCGCCCAGCTCGCTGATGCGTCTCTGCAGGTCCGCTCTTTCCAGAAGTGCTGCTGCTAATTTCATATCGGAAACCTCCTTATTGTTTGTCTGGCCAGGAAGCTTCGACGTACTGCGAAAGCTCCTCCAGGTTGTTGTTCTGATGATACATCAGCAGGATGAGGTCGATGTTCTCGTCCCTGATATAGTCTTTGAGAGGCGGAAGATCGAACCTCGGATCCAGCACCGTGATGCTCTGAAAGATCGAAGAGAAATAGTCGATCGTCGCGCACTGGTACGAATCCTTCAGGATCAGCACATGCCGGTCTTCCGGCGCGTCCGGGTTCTCGACGCGGATATACGTCAGATTTCTCGTCCCGACTTTATTATAATCCAATTCGTAATCTTCGATACCTCTTAAAACGATATCTCCGCGCTGTACGCGGGCTTTATCGAGCCCTGTGTAATACCTCCAGTTTTCCGGGTGAGCCGCCATATAGACCGGGATATACTCCTTGATCTCCATCTCGATGCCGAGCCGTTCGGCAAGACCCTCCGGAAAGATATGGTCGTCGCTCAGATCCTTCCAGAGAAACGCGTCCTCGCGCGGAACAGAAGTCTCCGCGATCAGTCCCGCCTTCGCCATTTCCTTCGCGGCGATCTCCGAGGCACGGAACGCGCCGAGCGGATTCCAGTGCGTGTTCGATTTGAAATACATCGTCGTGCGCTCTTCGATGCCGTACGCATCGCAGAAAGGCGTGCACGCGTCGATCAGCACCGCGCCGGCAGAGGCGGCCGCCTCTTTTCTCGCCCAAAGATTCTCTGCGTCCAATTCGTTCGTAAACGCGCCGCCCGACCCTTCCGCCAGGGCGTAATTTTTATGCGGCAGCACGACGTCCGCGACGGGTACGCCGCTCTGCGAACAAAGCTGTTTCAGCGCCTTCGCGTACGTCTTCCGGGCGTCGTCGTTCGTCCGGTACGTGTTCAGGAACAGGTACTCCGGACCGAAATAGTATCCGCCGGTCTTCGCCGGATCCGTCTGCGCCCGCCACACACCGCGCACGTACCACCAGCCCGTATCCATCTGAAACTTCGTATAAGCCCGGATCAGCGCCTCCCGCATCGGAAACTGGTCATTTAAAAACGGTTCGAATCCGCGCATATATGTGTCCGCATCGGAGGTTGACCCTTCCCAGACCGGCATCTGCGCCAGCTCGCGGTTCTCGCTTTTCGACCAGTCGGAAGGCTCGCCCGCAGCGTAAGCGACGGCGACTGTCAGGGTCATCAGGAAGAACGCGATGATCGTGATCCATCCATATCGTTTCATGATCCAACCTCCATCAGAACTTTGTATAGATAAACGCGCTGTAGCCCGAATTCACGATGAGCAGCAGCGAGGCGGCAAACAGGACGCACATCAGGGCGGTTTTGAGGACAGCTGCCTTCAGCGTATCCTCCGCGCCGGCGATGCGCCGGCCCAGATCCCGCACGAGCGGGGTGCATCCGAGACACGCGCAGAGCAGGACGATCCACTGGTCGTGCAGCGAAGCGAGCACCTGGCGGGTGACGGCAAACGGCGACGCGCCGAACATCATGGCGAGATGATTTAGCGCTTCCGGAAGATCCGCGGCGTTGAATACGGTCCAGCTCAGCACGATCAGCACCGTCGTCCGCAGCCAGCCCCAAAACGATTTTTCCGCCTTGGCTGCGCCGGTCACTTTCTCGACGCAGATGATGACCCCGAGAAACACGCCCCACACGAGGAAATTCAGCGTGCTGCCGTGCCAGATCCCCGTCAGGACCCAGACGATCATCAGGTTCAGCAGCGTGCGCTTCGTTCCGCCGCGGCTTCCGCCCAGCGGAATGTATACGTAATCGCGGAACCAGCGCCCCAGAGACGCGTGCCAGCGCCGATAGAACTCCGAGACCGTCGACGACGTATACGGATAGATGAAGTTTTCGCCGAACGTAAACCCTGCCATGCGGCCCAGGCCGATCGCCATGTCGGAATACGAGGAAAAGTCGAAATACAGCTGCAGCGAATAGCAGACAGCCGCCATCCACGCCGCGATGCCCGAATCCGGAGCGTCGAGCCACAGCGCTTCGGTCATGGGCGCAAGCTGCATCGCCAGCAGCGCTTTCTTGGCCAGGCCGACGACGAAGCGAAGCAGTCCGTCCGCGGTATCCTGCACGGTCGTGACGGGCTCCTTGACGGTCTCCGCCAGATCGTGATACTGTTCGATCGGGCCCATGATCAGCTTCGGGAACATGGCGAGATAGGCGAGCAGGATAAACGGATCTTTCTCCACCTTGCTGCCGCGGGTCACGTCGATCAGATAACTGATCATGTGGAAGATATAAAAAGACGCGCCCAGGGGAAAGCCCAGAGGCGTGTTGAAATACTTGAATGCGGCCAGGCAGGCGACGCACAGGACAATGCCCGCGTACGCGAACCTTTTGCTGCGTCCGGCGAGCAGGGACAGCACCCAGACTGCCAGGCAAAGGACCAGGAAGACCGCCGCGTCCTGCAGCCGTCCCCAGGAATAGAAAAGCAGCCCGCCGGCAGCCAGAACGTAGCGCCTTGCTTTCGGCGGGAAGATGTTATACAGGACGAAAAAGCCCGGCATGAAATAGAAGATGAACGTGAAATCGCTGATCAGCACACGTCGTCCTTTCTGCCTTAGACGTTAAACAGGAACGTAATGATATCGCCGTCCTTCACGACGTATTCTTTGCCTTCGGAGCGCAGATAGCCCTTCTCGCGGCAAGCGGCCATGCTGCCGCCCGCTTCGATGAACTTGTCGTAGGCGATGGTCTCCGCGCGGATAAAGCCCCGCTCGAAGTCCGTGTGGATCTTGCCCGCCGCCTGCGGCGCCTTCGTGCCTTCCTTGATGGTCCAGGCGCGGCACTCGTCTTCGCCCGCCGTCAGGAACGAGATCAGGTTGAGCAGCGCGTAGGACGCTTTGATCAGTTTGTCCAGACCGCTCTCCTCGATGCCCAGTTCCGCGAGGAATTCGGCCCGCTCCTCGTCGTCCAGCTCCGCCATCTCCGCTTCGATCTCGGCGCAGATCGCCACGACCTGCGAGCCCTCTTTTTCCGCGATGTCCTTCACAGCCATGACGTACGGATTTTCGTCCGCGGACGCGACTTCGTCTTCCGCCACGTTCGCCACGTAGATGACAGGCTTGTACGACAGCAGACCCAGGCTCTTGACAAAGGGTTCTTCCTCCTCGTCGAATTCCATGCCGCGGGCATTCTTGCCTTCGCCCAGCCACTCGTAGATGCGCTCCATGACGTTCAGCTGGGGCATCGCGCTCTTGTCGCCGCCCTTCATGCCGCTCTTCGTCTTCGCGATGCGGCGCTCCAGGATCTCCATGTCGGAGAGGATCAGCTCGGTATCGATGGTCTCGATGTCCCGCACGGGATTGATGCTGCCTTCCACGTGCACGACGTTGTCGTCCGCGAAGCAGCGCACGACGTGCACGATGGCCTCGACCTCCCGGATGTGACCCAGGAATTTATTGCCCAGACCTTCGCCTTTGCTGGCGCCTTTCACGAGGCCGGCGATGTCGCAGAATTCGATGGTCGCGTAGACCGTCTTTTTCGAATTATAGATCTCGTGCAGCTTCGTAATGCGCGGATCCGGCACGGTGACCACGCCCACGTTCGGCTCGATGGTGCAGAACGGATAGTTAGCCGCTTCCGCCCCCGCTTTTGTGATGGCGTTAAATAATGTGGATTTTCCTACGTTCGGTAGTCCGACGATACCTAATTTCATCTTTCTCTATACCTTTCCGGCGCTTTTCCGCATACGGCGGGGAAAAGCGTCCATATATGCATTCAGATAATAAAACTATACCAAAATCCGTTGGATAGTTCAATGAATCCTCGTATAATGAAACTAGAAGGAACGGAGGGTTTTCTATGACGCGCATCGGCATCGACCTTGGCGGAACAGCCGTCAAAGCCGGATTATTCACAGAAGAGGGACAGCTTCTCAGCAAGACGGAATTTCCTACGGTCAGGGAAAACGGCCGCACAGGGCTTCTTTCGGATATCGCAAGCCACGTGTGGACGATGGTCCTGGAACAGGGTATTCCCCTTTCGGACTGCGCCGCCGGGATCGGCGTGCCCGGTCCTGTGGAAGAAGACGGTTATACCGAGGCGATCCCGAACCTGGGCATACGAGACTGTTATATGGGGCGCGAACTGTCCGCCCTGCTCGATATTCCTGTCCGCATCCTGAACGACGCGAACGCCGCGGCGCTCGGGGAGTACTGGACAGGCGCTGGGCGCGGTTCCCGCAGCATGATCTGCGTGACCCTCGGCACAGGCGTCGGCGCAGGGATCGTTCTGAACGGAGAGATCGTCGGCGGAGCCCACGGTCTCGGCGGAGAGCTGGGTCACGTTTTTGTGAACCCGGACGAGACCGAGAGATGCGGCTGCGGCGCCACCGGCTGCCTCGACCAGGTCGCGTCCGCGAACGGCGTCGCCCGCTACGCGAAGAAACTGTACGACCTTCCCTATCCCACCGCGAAGGACGTCTGCGACGCAGCGAAAGCCGGCGACGTGCTGGCGGAAAATACGCTGCGCTACTGCATGTCGTTCCTGGGTAAAGCGTTGTGCATGGTCGGCTACACCGTGGATCCCGAACTCGTCGTGATCGGCGGCGGACTCTCGAAAGCCGGTCCTTACCTGCTCGATATCATCTATGACTCTTATAAAGACCTGCCGAAGCTGACGACGAAGCGGATGCAGTTCAAACTCGCCACCCTGGGCAACGATGCCGGCATCACCGGCGCAGCCAGGTACGCGATGAAATAAAACCGGTTCGATCGAAAAAGATCTAACGAAAGGAACATTTCCATGGACATCAAAAAGATCAAAAGAATATTAAAGGATACGGCCTTTCCCCACGTCAGCGGAACGCCGGAAGAATTGAAGGTTGCGCAGTACCTGGCGGAAGAATGCCGCGCGCTGGGCGTGGAACCGAAGATCGAAGAGTTTCAGGTCGCGGGCGGCGAGATTCAAAAAGCGGTACTGACTGCGGACGGAAAAGAGATCCCCTGCAACGGGTATATGGCCAGCGGCAATGCCGACATCACGGCGCCGTTCATCCACTTAAGAGAGAAGGACAAGGCGTCCTTTACACAGGTAAAGGATAAGATCGTCATCCTGGACGGATGGCTCGAAGCTTTCGACTATAAAGATATCGCGGAAAACGGTGCGCTGGGCTTCATCATTACGAACGGAAACGTGAATTTTAAGGACAGCAGCCCGGACAAGCGCTATCTCGCAGAGCGCATCGTGGAAGGCGCGGGAGGGAAAAAACTGCCCGGTCTGCAGATCCACGTCAAGGATGCGGCGAAGCTGGTCAAGAGCGGCGCGAAAGAACTGCATATGGTCCTCAAACAGAAAGAATTCCCCGTTACCATGCGCAACGTCACGGCGGAGATCCCGGGCAAGAGAGACGAATGGATCGTCTGCACGGCTCACTTCGACTCCACATATCTGTCCAAGGGCACCTGGGACAACATGACCGGCTGCATCGCCCTGCTGGGGATCATGGAAGAATTAAAAAAGACCGCTCCGAACAACTACGGCGTGCGCTTCGTGTTCTGCGGCGGCGAGGAAGAAGACCTGTACGGCTCCAAGAACTATCTGGAGATGCATAAAGACGAGATCGACAAGATGGTCCTGGACATCAACGTCGACATGATCGGCGAGACTATGGGCAGTTTCGAAGCCTGCTGTACGGCAGAAGAGAAACTGTCCCACTACCTGAGTTACCTGGCCATGGAGATCGGCTGGGGCATGAAGGCTTATGACGAAGTCTATTCCAGCGATTCCACGCCTTTCGCGGATAAAGGCATTCCGGCAGTGACGTTTGCCCGCATGTGCGGCGGGCAGTACGCCTCTTTCCACAACTGTTACGACACGGAAGCCATCCTGTCGCCGCAGCAGATCCAGAAGGACGTGGAATTCATCGCGTGGTTCGCGGACCGCATGGCAAATGCGGTCAAGTGTCCGGTGGACCGCAAGATCCCCAAGAAACTCAAAAAGAAGATCGACGTCTACCTCGAGCGCGTGCGCAAGGAGGACGCGGACGAAGACGAATAGGCGCGGATGCGCGGCGGCAGTTCTTCGCACATGACGCGCGCCATCTGCTCCGGGGCGTCGATGTCCCAGCAGTGCGCGCAGGGATCGAGCGTAAAGAAAGCCTTGTCCGGCGCGACAGTCTTTTCATAGAAGGCCTTGGCCAACGCATAGGGCGTCTGCATATCCTGCCTGCCTTCGATATAATAGACCGGGATCCGGTATTCACAGCCCAGTTTCGCAAGGTCGAAGCTGGGCATGTCTTTTTCTATGATCCGCGTATACGCCCTGTATCCGAAGAGATTCAGCGCATCTTTCAGCGTATATTCCGGAGAACGCAGCAGCGGCAGCAGTTCGTAGCGGATATCGCTGATCAGACCGTGCGCCCTGACGCTGGAATTGCCTTCCTCGATCAGGATGCGGTTCATAGCCAGCGTCTTATCCTCCGGGATGATCTCCGCCTCCCAGAACGCTCCGAGGTCTTCGACCCTCTTCCGTTTCTTCGCGTTCCCTTCCGCCTCGAATTTCTCCCGGTAATAGGAAGCCTGCAGTTTGGACTCCTCGCGGGTATTCACCATGGTGCCGGTGGAAATGTACGCTATAAAGCGCTCGGGGTGCGTCTGCACGAGATGGGCGCCCATCATCGTACCCCAGGAATGACCCAGCAGCACGATCTTTTCCCGGTGAAAGCGTCGGCGCAGATAATCCGTCAGCTCCAGCGCGTCGGCAAGCATGCGCTCCAGCGTGATCTCCTGTTCGCTCTTCGCGCCGGAGATCGTCGCGGTCTTCCCGCTGCAGCGCTGATCCCAGTTGACCACGATGTAATGCCTTTCCCAGGGCCGCTGATACAGGTGGCTGAGGCCGGTAAGCGTCGAACCCGGACCGCCGTGCAGCACGAGAAGGACAGGCGCAGTCCGGTCTCTGCCCCGTATGCTCACCCACTGCCTGACGCCGCCGATCTCGAGGGCGAAGGAATCGTAAAGTTCGAACATTTCCATAGGCAGCTGATCCGGCACTTTTATCCCGGTCACCCTCTCGCCGAACCGGTTGGCCTGGCCTTCCGGAAACACGCTGAAATAAGAGATGCCTGCGCGGAGCTTTTCCTTCGTGTACTTCGCGGCCCAAAGCGAAGAAGGGATGCCCACGATAAACAGATACAGCGGGCCGCAGAGCATCGACTGGATGGTGTGCCCGTACTCGTGCGTCAGATAAGCATTCTCTTCGCCGTAGTCCATCAGAGGATCGCCGATGAAAATGAACATGCCAAGACTGATGCCTCCCGTGTGATCCCAGCGGGTCACATAAGCACCGTGAAACCAAAAGTGTTCCTTCCCTTTTCCCTCTCTTAAGAGATATAGGAGCCCCAGCAAAGATTGCGGGAGCCCCCATGTCAGTTGTAATAAAACGTAGAGTATGCGCATTACGCCAAGCCGTGGATGTATTCCGCGGTCTTCAGGCCGCACTCGAGCTGAATGTTCGCCAGCGTGCGGATGGGGATGACGGAGTAGTTGAGATTTGCCTCCAACTCGTCCGCCAGCTCCTTATGCAGCTGCGCAGCCTGCTCTTTGCCCCATGCCAGTGCCTTGCGGGCTTCTTCGCCGGGGTTCTTTGCCAGTTCTTCCTCGTGCATGCGGATCAGCATGCCGTAGGCCAGCAGGCGGTAGAATTTCATGACCCAGAGCGTATCGAACTCCTGCGCTTTCGTAGCGGGAACGCGGTAGGCGGGGTCTTCCTTAGCCATTTTTTCTTCGGCTTCCATACCCTCTTCGCGGATATTGTCGCGCATGGCGAGCAGATAGACGTTCTGCGGATCGATATACTGCTTCGTCTTGTCCAGCACCGCGTTGATCTTCGCGTTGGACGCCTTCGTCCAGGCCAGATTCTCAAGGATCACGTCGCCGCGGATCTTGTCCGAGGGCGCCGGGTCCGCGATGCGCGGGTCGAAGAAGTACGGAAGTTCCGTCAGGAACGTGAACGTGCCGTAGCGCTGCTTGGAATAGGAATCGCTGCAGGTACCGCACTCGATGACCTCTTCCGGATGTTCCACGCCGAACTTTTCGAGATAGTCGTATTCGGCTTCGATGCCTTCCGCCATCAGAACGGCAGGCGCCAGCACGGGAATGGACGGCGCTTCCGGCTCGCCCAGATGCAGGGGCACGCCCATGCGGAACGTCGCGTCGTACAGACTGGGATACAGCTCGGGATAATCCTCGGTCACGTAGAAGTACGTGCCGCCGAAACCCGCGTTATGCAGCGCATAGGTGAACGCCGGTTTGACCCGGTCGATCAGCTCCATCATTGCCTTCGTTTCCGGAATGGTGTCGTGGAAATGATAATTCTTATGATCGATGGGGAACGTCCAGTCCACCTGTTTGAATGATACGGGCCGGTAGAAATTCCGGGAGTAGTTGTACAGCGTGTACGGGCCCTTCAGCCAGCCTTCGTTGCGCACGTAGCCGTCGGTGTCCCAGACCTTGACGATGTACCAGGTATAGTCCAGTTCCCGTCTCAGGTCTTCGTTTTCCGCCAGAGACTTCGTGAAGTGCTCCAGCAGCATGGTGCCGATCGGTTCGTTCGGATGCGGGCAGCCGAAGATGAGCGCATTCTTGCTGCCCTCTCCGATCTTCAGTCCCATGATGGTGCGCCCTTCCGTGCTCTTGCCGAGTTCGAACTCGGACACGCAGTCCGGGTGGGCTGACGCCAGAGCAGCCGAACTTGCGTTCAGCTCCTCCAGCGTCAGGAATTCTTTGTAATCGGGGATGCTGTTCAGCAGATCCCAATAGACTTTCTTCATGATTTAGAATCCCATATCGTTGTGATAAACCATGCCGCTGGCCTGGAAGATGATGCCTTCCGTTGCCGGGGTAAAGACCATGGTCGACATATCGGTGTACAGCGGGCAGGTGATCCAGTTGTCCGCCAGGTAATGCTCGGCGATCTCGACATACTGCGTTCTTTCGTCATAATCCACTGTGTGCTGGACTTTGGACACGTTTTCGTAATACGCATCCGAGATGCCGAACACGTCGAAGTTCGCCGTATCGGACAGCGTATACTGCAGCAGCAGGACGGGTTCCTGCCAGCCGAAGTGTTCGAGGCCGATGTCGTAGTTGCCTTCCGCGATCACGTCATAGTGACCGTAGTCCGCGTAGGTCTCGATGTTCAGTTTGACACCCGCTTCCTTGAACTGGATCTGCAGAGACTGCAGCGTGTTGTTCTCGATGACGTCGTCGTTTCCGACGATCAGCAGTTCGAGCATCTGGCCGTCCTTATCCAGGTAGCCGTCACCGTCGGTATCCGCCCAGCCGGCGTCCGCCAGCTTCTGCTTGGCTGCTTCGACGTTCGTGTTGTAATTGCTCTTGAACCAGCTTTCGAACGCGTCGCTCTTGTTGGGCGTACCGTTCGTGATGATGGAGTACGCGGGAATAACGCGATCGGAGTTGTCTTCCTTGATTTTATCTCTGTCGCACAGCAGCACCATGGCCTCTCTGAGATTGATGTCGGTCAGCAGGCCGTCGTGGCAGTTGAACTCGATATAGTTGATGTTCGGGATGTTGACGAAGGTCTTGACGTCCACGTCGTCGCGGGTGAGCTGGGCCACACCGTCCTGGGACATGGAGTAAGAAGCCTGGATATCGTCGATATTCAGGGCGTTGGCCATCGTGAATTCTTCGGGGATGAAGCGGACCGTGATCTGTTCATACTTGAGGGGGCCCTTGTTCTTGACGTTGGGGTTATTGGTCCAATACTTGTCGTTTCTCGTCAGGACGACGTGGGAACCTTCCACGTACTCGCTGATGGAGTAAGGACCATAAGGCTGAGCGCCCCAGAGCAGATCGTCGTCGCTCGTCGTATCCAGCACGTCCTTATCCTGGACGGTAATAAAGGATCCGCTCAGGGTGCAGGAAATGTCGGATGAGAATTCGGACAAATGCAGGATGACGTCCTGGCCGTCGACTTCGATGGATTCGACTGCGTCGAGATTGCTGGCGAAGGGCGCGACCGCCTTGAAACGGTCCAAAGAAGCCTTGACGTCCTCGGGCAGCAGTTCCTCGCCGGACGCATAATACATGCCGGTGGGGATCGTCAGGGTGATGGTGAGACCGTCTTCGCTGACGTTGACGGCTTCCGCAAGAGCAGGCACCATGTTACCATCGTCATCCAGCGCTACCAGGGGTTCCTGGATGAGCATCTGGCCGAAGGAAGAGCCGTCCAACAGGGTGCAGTCCGCGCCCCACCACTGGCTGCTTTCAGCGATCGTGATAGACGTGCGCTCGCCGTCACCGGCCGCCGGGGCGTCGGAACCGCCGCCGGAACCGCCGCTGCAGCCGGCCAGCAGGCCCAGGCACAGCGCGAGAGCAAGCAGGATAGCAAATGTCTTTTTCATGTTTTCCTCCTGTTTCGAATTATCGTGACAAAGATACGGTTTATACATTTTCAGCGCGGGATGCTACACGAGGAAGCATTCCGCGAAGTGACCGGGTGTTACCTCCTTCAGGGGAGGCGTCTCCTTCAGGCAGCGTTCCGTCACGTGGGGGCAGCGCTTGGCGAGGCGGCAGGCTGCCGGATCCTCCGGCACGTCGCCGGGTTCGCCGGGGAACTTACGCTTCTCTCCTCCGCGGCTGTCCGGATCGCTGACAGGAACGGAATGGATCAGGATGTCCGTATACGGGTGCAGAGGATGTTCGAGAACATCGTCAATCGTGCCGTATTCCACAAGCCGTCCCATGTACATCACGGCGATGCGGTCTGACACGTAGCGGATGACGTTCAGATCGTGCGTGATGATGACGTACGTCAGATTGTACTCCTTCTGCAATTTCAGCAGCAAGTTGAGGATCTGCGCCTGCACGGAGATGTCGAGCGCCGACGTCGGTTCGTCCAGGATCATGACCTTTGGTTCCATGACCAGCGCCCGCGCGATCGCGATGCGCTGCTGCTGACCGCCGGAAAGCTGATGCGGATAACTTTCGAGATAACTCTCGTCCAACTGCACGCTCGACAGAGCTTCTTTGGCTTTTTTCCTGGCTTTCTCCTTGCTCATGCCCCGGATGATCAGCGGCCGGATGATGGAGCTTTCCACGGTCTGGCGCGGATTCAGGTTCGACGCAGGGTCCTGGAAGACGACGGCGAAGTTCTCGCGGGCTTTGCGGATCTGCGCCTTGTTTGCGCCGACCATCTGGGCGCCGCCGATCTCAAGACTGCCGCCGGTGGAACGGGTCAAGCCGAGCAGAACGCGAGCCAGGGTGGTCTTTCCCGAGCCGGATTCGCCGATGAGACCCAGGATCTCCCCTTCATAGATATCCAGGGAGAAGTCCTGCACGGCGTTCACATATGTCTTTTTTCTGGAGAACAACCCTTTGGAGGAGCTGAACTGCTTATTCAAACCTTCGATCTTGATGATGGGTTCCATAGCATCACCTCTTATGGCAGCGGACCATATGCCCTTCCGCTATGAATTTCGCTTCAGGACTGCTGCAGCGGCACGTTTCGTCCGCGTGCGGGCAGCGGTTCGCGAAACGGCATTCGGGCTTCTTTTCCAGGATGCGGGGCACCGTTCCCTCGATCGTCTGTATCATGCCTTCGCTCTTTTTGATCTTGGGAAGCGCGGCAAGAAGCGCCTGTGAATACGGATGGACTGGGTTGCGGAAGATCTCGTGGACATCCCCTTCTTCCACCAGTTCACCGGCGTACATGATGCCGATGCGGTCTGCGATCTCTGCGACGATGCCGAAATTGTGCGTGATCAGCAGGACGGACGCGTTTTCCTTATCGCACATCTCCTTCATGATGTTCAGCACCTGCGCTTCGACCGTAACATCCAGCGCCGTGGTCGGTTCGTCCGCGATCAGAAGCTGCGGATGGCGGGCCAGCATCATGGCGATCATGACGCGCTGGCGCATGCCGCCGGACAGTTCGTGGGGGAACGCCTCGATGCGTTCTTCCGGATTAGGGATCTGCACGTCGCGGTACAGCTGAATCACCCGTTCCCGGGCATCGTGCTTCGACATGCCGTCCAGCCGCAGCGCTTCCGCCACCTGCGTTCCGGAGCGGTAGACGGGGTTCAGGGAATCCAGAGGATTCTGGAAGATCATGCCGATATGCTTGCCGCGGACCTTTTCCATCTCAGTTTCGGAGATCTTCGTCAGATCCCTGTCCTCGAAGAAGATATTACCGCCGATGCGTTCGTTGTGGTCGATGGACAGGCGCATGATGGTATGGGCCACGGTGGATTTGCCGCAGCCGGATTCACCGACCAGAGCCAGGACTTTGCCCCTGTCGATGGAAAACGACACGTCGTTGACCGCCGACAGATATCCCGCCTTGATCTTATAATCTACGCTTAAATGTTCTACCCGAAGGATCGTATCGTTCATAGGACCCTCCTATCTGGACTGGAGCCGCGGATCCAGCAGATCGCGCAGGCCTTCGCCGAACAGATTGAATGCAAAGACGGTGAACACGAGCGCAACGCCGGGGAAGATGGCCAGCCACGGAGCGATGGAAATGTAGCTCATGGAGTTGGACAACAGCAGTCCCCAGTCCGGAGACGGCGGCATGGAGCCGAGGCCCAGGAACGAGAGCGCGGTGGTGTTCATAATGGTCGAGGGGATCGACAGCGACGCCAGGACGATGATGGTCGGCACGATGTTGGGCAGGATGTAGCGCACCATCAGGGAAAAGTCCGATTCGTTGAAGGCGGCGCCGGTCTCTACAAAGGCCATGTTCTTCAACGACTGCGTCTTCGCACGGACCGTTCTGGCATAAGAAGCCCAGCTGACGATGGCGATGGCGATGATCACGTTCGTCAGACCCTTGCCCAACACCGTAATGACAGCCATGGACATGATGATGGGCGGCATGGACCAGGTCAGATCTCCGATGAAGGAGAGAAATCGATCGAGATTGCCGCCGTAATAGCCGGCGAGCAGGCCGATGCTTACACCCAGGCAGATCTCGATGATAGCAGCCAGTATCGCGACCCGAAGAGAGATGCGGCTGCCGTAAACGATGCGGCTGAACATGTCGCGTCCGAAATCATCCGTACCGAACGGGAATTCGCTGCAGGGTTTCGTGAATTTCGGCGCGACGTAGGAATCGTCGAAGGAATAAGGGGCGATCTGATCGGCGAAGATTGCGACCAGGACGACGATCAGGACCATGATGGTGCCGATTGCGAGATTGCGGTTGTGGCGGAGGTTGTACAGGAACTTTTTCATCAGTTCTCACCTCCCAGCGAAATGCGGATGCGCGGGTCAAGCACCGCCGTAATGATGTCGCAGATCAGATTGCAGACCACCGTGAGAATGGCAAGGATGAATACGCAAGCCTGCACGATGGGGAAATCCTGATTGAGGATGCCTGTCGTGAGCATCTGCCCCATACCGGGGATGGTGAAGATATTTTCGATGATGACCGCTCCGCTGATGACCCAGGGAACGCTCATGAAGAACATGATGGTGACGAGGATAAGCGCATTGCGCAGCACGTGCTTGACGAGCACGCTCTTTTTCTTCAAACCCTTGGCATATGCTGTCAGCACGTATTTCTCCCGCAGCACGTCGAGAACTTCCGTCTTCGTCATGCGGATGGTGCTGGCGATGCCGGACACCACCAAAGAGGCGACGGGAAGCACGTAGTGCAGCGGCGTGCTGAAACCGGAGAGCGGCAGGATGCGCAGCCTCACCGCGAACAGCAGCATGAAGATGACCGCGATCCAGTATGAAGGCACTGCCGTGAAAAACAGCGAGACGTCCATGACGATGCGGTCGAAGATGCTGTCTTTTTTATAGGCGGCCAACAGGCCTATGGGAACTGCGACGATGCGCTCGACGAGCAAAGACGTGAGCGTGAGCTTCAGCGTCACGGGCAGACGGGCCTTCATCATGTCCGTGACCGGAAGTTTCGTTTTGATGGACTTTCCGAAGTTGCCGTGCAGCATATCCTTCACCCAGATGACGTACCTTTGGTGCAGCGGCAGGTTCAGGTGGTATTCAATGCGCAGTTGTTCCTTGACTTCTGCGGAGACCTTGCGGTCCGTCATGATGTTGATGGGGTCGCCCGGCATCAGATCCAGCATGGCGAAGACCAGGATCGAAACGACGATCACGAGCAGTATGCCCTGCGATATGCGCTTGATGACATAATCTCTCATGAAAGACTCCTGAATAAAAAACGATTGCTAGTATAATGATTATACCAAATATCCGGTCTTTTATTCAACATCGCTCTATGACCGGTTCGATAGCGGGATCATATAAAAAAGAGCGCTCCGGAAGCGGAACGCCCCAGTGTTGTTTATGCTTCAGCGGATCTGCCCTTCCACCTTACGTATCCGGCCGCTCCGGCAGCGAACAGCACGAGGCTGATCACCTGCGCCTGGCGCAGGGGGCCGATCATCAGCGAATCGGTGCGCAGGCCCTCCACGAAGAAGCGCTCGACCGAATAGAGCATCAGGTACAGGCACAGGATCTGCCCCTTGAACTTCTGCCGCCCGCTGTCCGCGAGCCAGATCAGGAAGCAGCCCAGCAGCAGGCACCAGATCGATTCATACAGAAACGTCGGATGGACGAACTTGCCGTCTATCATCATGGCCCAGGGCAGCGTCGTTTCTCTGCCGTAGGCCTCCTGGTTGAAATAGTTGCCCCAGCGGCCGATAGCCTGGGCCAGCGCGATGGTCGGGATGCAGAGATCCACGTACGCAAGCACGTCTTCTTTCCAGACCTTCCACAGCAGTATGGCGCCAAGCCCCACGCCGACCAGAATGCCGCCGTGGATGGCGAGGCCGCCTTCGCGGATGTTCAGGATGCTCTTCAGATGGTCCTTGTAATAGTCCCACTGGAAGAGCACGTAATAGAGCCTGGCTCCGATGACCCCCGCAGGGATGCTCCACAGCACCACGTCCAGCACCCGTTCGGAATTCAGTCCGTGTTTCGGCGCGCGCCGGTACGACAGGACCACAGCGACGACCATGCCGATGCCGATCAGCAGGCCGTACCACATGATATCGATACCGAAGACCGTAAACGCGACCCGGTCCGGCGTTTTCAGCAGAAAATCAAACATTACGCCTCCGGAGCGCCGCCGCAGTCTTTGAAGATGTCCCAGGCGGTCTGGCGGATAAAGATCTCGAAATCGCGCTCCACGGTATGAGTGGAAACGAAGCAGATCACGAAAGGCTGCTTCGCGTACACCAGCCCTACGTCGTTGGCGATGCCGTCGTCGTCGCCGGTCTTGTGCGCGATGCGCATGTTCCAGTCGGAGATGTAGCCGGGGATCTTATGGTTGATCTGCTGGCGCGCGAGGATCTCCTCCGCGTATTCGGACGTCTTTTCGTCCACCCACTCTCTGCGATAGACCTTCTCCAGCAGCATGCCCATCTCGTAAGCGGAGATGCCGTTCTCGATGCCCTGCGCAGCCAGGACGGAATCGAACATGATGCGGCGCAGCTTCGTCACGTGAAGTCCCATCTCCGGGAAAGCCTTCTGGAATTCCTCCTTGCCCAGATGATTGATCAGCAGATTCGTGGCGCAGTTGTCGGACAGCGTGATCATCAGTTCCCACAGGGTCTCGAGGGACACCATCTGATCGCCGTGGAACGCCCGCAGCGCCCCGCATCCGCCCACGCGGTCCGCGTCGGTGCACAGGATCTCTTCCTTCGGATCGATCTTGCCGGCTGCCGCCAGTTCCAGATAATGCAGGAACACGGGCAGTTTGATGACCGAAGCCGGCTGCAGCTCGTCGTTTTCGTGATAGCGGAATTCTTCGCCCGTCACCATGTTTTTATAGTACATGGCGACTTCGCCCTGCATGGCGTCGAGCTGCTTTTCCAGGCTGTCTCTGTATTCTTTCGTAAGCATG
>JAEEGG010009253.1_pt1 | contig 22128 bp, 19 predicted proteins | sample 9134161 | NCBI WGS metagenome assembly JAEEGG01 (sample SAMN16246543, study PRJNA631951) | gut metagenome | biome: gut microbiome; feature: rumen; material: CR-attached | host: Bos | place: Iran: Karaj | collected 2018-10
TCCGAAGAAAACACGTTTAAGAGATGGCATATTCTTGAACACATTAGCCTTGAAATTTAATCTGGCTATTCGGTCGAGGAACTTACCATATTTCTTCTCTATGTAGTTATCTATGAATTCATTATCAATATATGTCTCAATACCGGAATTATCCAAGTTCACTAAAACGTGATCTAGTCCCTGCTTTATGAAATCATCGATATACTCTACAGGGTTAGCATTGAACTTCGTTTCTTCATCCTTCAATACTTGGAGTGCAGCTTTAGCATCGTAAGATTGCAGAATCTTATGATGAATCATCATCGACTCTGGATTATTAATTGCATCCTCCAAATACCTCTTCCATGATTCAAACAATACCTCAATTCGTGCTTTCAGTAAAAGATGTTCATCATTATCTAATGGACGGTCTTGTATTATATCGTGATAGTAACTGAAGATCCCTCCCCATTCGCTGCCATAGATAAAACCAGAGGAATATATCGAATGATCGATGTACTTGGCTACATCATTCCCGATAATATAGTATGGATAATTAAAATCGTATGTCTCATATCCGACATCGTGAAATGCTTTATAATGATGGATTGGCGCCGTGTTTAACTTGAAGAAGTAGCCAAAGTCATCCAGACAGTCGCGTCCGGTAAACAAGCTATGGGTAGCCGCATCTGTATAGGGGCCGTGTGAATAAAGTTTTGTTGTTGTGATACACTCCCCTTTCAATGAATCCAGGAATGGTGTTGGACTCACTTTGGCTTGATTGGTCTCGATTGAATTCCAAGTGACGGAATCCACGAAAAAGAATATGGCGTTATTTTTCATCCTTGTCAGCTCTTGATTCAAAGAAATTAGTGGCTCTTTAGTTGCATCTTAGACAAAAGCCACCTATAAATAGAACTATATACGACTGCGATTACAATAGATAAAAAGATATAAATAACCACATTAGCCGCGAGATTGGGGATACGGGGATACACGAGTGCTAAAACCACAGATCTGGCAATCGGATGACAAACAAAGAGACAGGCAGCATACTTGCCTATCCAACGAAAAGCAGTTGAAATGTATCTGGTGCGTAATAATAGCAATCCTATAACAATAAACCAGACTAATGCGACCAACGGGATGAACAGCCACGACACCAGCCATTTACTCATTAGCAGGATAAGACCAAGCAGAAGAACAAAAAGTGATAATTCCATCCAAACGGAGGATTTCATCGGATTCTCAATCGTACTTCTGCATCGAGATCCCATCCAAATGCCTACTGCAAATACAGGAAACCACCCCGTAAAGCAATGACGATAGATAGATAATGCATCTTCAGGGCCATAGGAAGCTAAGAAAAACAGTCCAATTAGAAAGACTACGCTCCAGATTAGTAGATTCTTACCATTGAAACGTTGTCCAAACAAGGCCCAAAGCAAATAAAACTGAAAGGTAAAACCGAAATACCAGTATACCCCCGGGAGACTATAGACATATGGATACACGAAATTGGCCAGCATCGTCAAATAAGTGGCCCTCTTCATCAAATTCGGCCATATGTCTCCCCTAAGAACATCTCCAGCGGCAAAAAACAGTATGGCTGGTAGCATCAAAGCGAATAACTTGATGTAATTCCTCTTAATGAACCCAACCACATTTCTACCTCCTGTAGGTGGTGTTCTAAGTGCAATCCCATAACCTGTCAGAAAAATGAAAACCGGCACACCAATCCAGCCTAGGTGCGAGAAGAAATCATTAACAATACCAGACAAACCAGTCAGAGAATCAAAAAACGCTTTTGCCTTGTCCACAGAAAAAGACATCTCATTCTCTTCCGGAAAATGGAACATCGTAAGATGCAAAAAATTATGCAACACTATAAAAAGTATTGCCACACCGCGCAGGATAAGCGAATTCTCTTTGGTAAGAATACTTAGAATAATATTATTCTTTTCTCTTGTCATCCGATATACAATTAATCATTGAAAGGCTGAGGGGAGTCCCACATGCTAACAGACACATCCTCTCCTCTACCTATATGATAGATATTCACTTTCTTACTCCTATAATCGTTAACAATAATCGTTACGCATTGCTCGTTAATGGTACCCGTTTGATATGGCGCACCTCCGGCCACTTCAATTTGTCCGTCACAAGTAACAGTAATAAGTGGCAAGCCTCCTTTCGAATAAGCAATTGCATCTGAGTGTGTATGGCCCCCTATACAGTACTCTACTATAGCTCCCGAATTAGTAAAATCGTAATGAATGGTTTCATTGCCGTACGAGAAAGTAGCATCTTTTCTATTATTATAGTTCTCAAGTATCTCAATTATTGGTCTTACGTATGTAGATTCTTGTGTTTCGCCTGTATCAAAACTCTTTAGATTAGTCCAAATATGACTTGCTGCAATAACATGCCACTCGTCAGGAACGCTTAATAAACATTCTATTACAAATCTGGCTGTTTTGAATGTGGATCCTCTAAGTGTCCTTTCATACCATCTTCCAGTATCTAGACACATAAATCGCGTCTTAGACACCGAATCGTCGTAGTAAAAGTTATAATAATCCCAATAGTGGACATCGGTCATCTGACTTTGCAAATAAGCATATACTTGTTCTTCTGTGAGGTGCTTATCGTTCATAGATACTTGGCCACAGGAATTGTCATCATGATTGCCAAACAAGCAATATAGCCGTGGGCCCAAAAAACTGAATGCTTCACGAAATTGATTGCCTAAATTCAATGATTCCTCCACAGTTCTTGTATTGACAGTTATGACATCACCCCCGAATAGGACATTCTGTATGGGAGTATGGTCAACGATATGCCTGATTATCTCTGGTGAATGCTGTTGATTAGCACCCCAGTGGACATCTGTAAAGAAAACAAAACTGCTGAAATCACTTTTAGGCACACTTTCCACCATTCGTTCAACCAATAATTCTTTTTCCAAAACCACGTTGATAAAGTAATCCGGTATCGCATATGATGGAGAATCAGCACCAGGAATAGTACTATGTGTATCGCAGGCAGCAAAGATATTGCAAACAAACGCAAACAGCACAAAAACTGCTCTGAGAAAGATGTATTTCAAACGCATAACCATCTATCACTTCTTTATTCGGCGAAGAATAAAATCTTTCCCTTTTTGATTAATTAACACAAAGGCATCGTTAAAAGTAATATCTTTCTTTGCAATCATTTTCATACAAGCAATTACATCTTTCTTATCTCGGATAAAATGATAGAATCGATTGATATTGATATTTCGATAGAACTCTTTTTTATCAGTTTCCGATAATTCATCAATGTAACATTTAAAAGAATTAAGGTATTGTCCTATTACAACCTCGTAATCTACCTTCTTATGATTATTATGCAAATGGACTATTAGGCCTGGTTCATCGGAATAAGCTATCTTATACCTACGAGTCAGTTTTGTTAACAGTTCATGGTCCTGGCTCCTAACAAAAGATTCGTCAAAACCACCTACCGCATCAAATGCACTTTTTCTTATCAGAAGATTAGATCCTGCTGCTAGGCTTATTTTATGCATTAGAGCGGGTAGGTATAGGTTCCCCTCTAATCCACCCTTGTTTTCCACTAAGCTACTTCCTTCCTTGATGGTATAATAAAAGGAATAACAAAGAGCCCAGTCTTCTGGTAAAGACTCTAACCGATTCACTTGTGATTCTATTTTTTTCGGAAGAAATTCATCATCATCATCGAGGAATGCCAAATAAGTACCTTCAGCAGCTCTGGCACCTGTATTTCTTGCGGCTGAACCGTTTTTATTATGTTCATGCTTGATATACTTCACATGAGAGTTGTCGGTAAAGGGAAACATTATCTCTTCGGTCAACTTGCGCCCCTCTGTATCTGGATCGTTGTCGTCCACCACTATTACCTCTACATCTGAATACGTCTGGGATAAAACACTGTTAATAGCTCTGTCCAAAGTGTATGGTCGTTTGTAGGTAGGAATTACAACACTTACTTTTGGATTCTTATTGTTTTCCATTTTTATACTGATGTATTGCTTTTAAAAAGTCTTCAAATCCATTATATGGTTTATTTTTCTCCCAAATACACTCTAATTTTTTCATTCGGAAGTCGATATATCTCTTTAACGTAGCGTTATTGTTGTATTCTTCCTTTGTGGCGAATAAACTCCACTCTTCCGTAAAGTCCTCAATCGTTGGCTCTCTCTGGTAACGTTCCATTAGTCTGCATCCATATTCCAAAGCTTCATCCACGCATTCAATTTTGCGTCTTTTGTAGTACTCATCCACTGTGCCTATTACTTTTGCCGGAGCTCCGACAACAACAGATCCTGCGGGAATAGACTTCGTAATTACCGAACCAAGCCCTATAATACAATTGTCTCCTATCTCCACACCCTTCAAAACAGTCACATTTCTGCCAAAAACAATATTATTACCAATCTTAACATGACCGCTAGATGGTACGAAATCGTTATATAGATTTCGGAAAACATATGTAGAAAAATCATGAGTCAAAAGGGTAAAATTGTGATTAAAGTCGATATTGTCGCCTATCTCAATTAGGGCAGGTCTGGAAATATCTATACAATCCGTTTGAGGACCACGAAAATGAACATTATTCCCTATAACTATACCCCTATCGCGAAGAAAAGTGATAAAGGCATCTGAGTCTCCTCTCCAAATACGATACTTCAGCAAGATTTTCCTTATTATGTTCATATTTTATAAATTCAACCAGTTGTGACCTAAGGCCCTATTTGTTTTTATACTATTGTTAATTTTACCAAGGCTAACCCAAAATGAGAAATAACTCAATAAAAGATCCAAACCATTTTTCACTCTGAGGGTTAAGAATAGTTTGACTATATCCCTAATGAAGACCAAATGAGCTTTAACTCTTTGTTTATTAATAGTAAAAAGACTATTTGAAGGATCGCTATATAAGTACAATAAAATTGCCAAATGAGAATATTTATTGAATGCATTCACATTACCCTTAAAAACACGGTCATGACCAACAAATGCTGTAGGAACAACACCTATTAGTTTTTTGTGATATAAAACTCTATTTAAGTAATTAGCATCTTCTCCATAATGAAAAAATAAAGGATCAAATCCACCAATAGTCTCTATACACTCTCGAGAAATAATCCATGCCGCAGCAGGAAAGTATTTTGATTCATAGTAATCCTTTAAGTTGCCATTTATAATATTGGAGACAAACAATAGATTATTGCGAATAAATACATTATAAAAACTCTGGTCAACAAATTGAAAGGAACCATTCATTTGAAGAGGGGATACTACGGACAGTAAATATTTATCTTGCACCTCTATTAATTTAGATAATGTGTCTATTTTAACATACAAGTCTTGATTGCATAAAAAAAAATGAGTGGCTCCATTTTTAAATGCGTATTCTATCCCTTGATTGTTAGCTTGACCAAATCCTTTATTTTCTTTATTCTCAATAATATGAACTGTTGGAAAGGTTTTTCTAATAAAAGATATTGTCTCATCGTACGAACAATTATCAACCACAACGATGCTAGTTGAGAGACTGCTTTTCATTAGAGAATTCAAGCATTTCTCAATCCATTTCATTGAATTATATGTAACGATTATCGTATAAATCTTAATCATACTTTAGGCGTTTTATGTATCTTGAGAAAATAAAGACTAATAAAGCACAAAAAGTTACCTGTTTCTTCCAAAAACTATAATAGAAAACACCTTGCAGTGGTATTATGAAAAGAATGCCAACCAACAATAAATCACTCAAATCCAAGAGTTTCTTATGTAAAACGCTGATAGTAACTATAAGATAGATTATCGCATATATGTAGATTCCCTTAACTCCAATATCGACTAGAAAGTCTCCTAAAAAGGTATAGAACACACCTATATTCATTCCAGATCCATAAAAAATATCATCACGATAATCTTGAAGACTGAAGGTCCCATTGATTAAAGAATCGGTTAAGGGGAAAATTCGACTTAAATTAATATCCGTTAGATAATTATAATTTTCATAAAAATAACAAAAATTCAAGTATGGCTGCCCCATGTAAACAAGAAGGCTATCGTTTGTTCCCCAATCTGATCCCGAGAAACGATTTACTGTAACACTGATAATATATACAAGGATAAAAGCAACAACTATAAAAAGGAACTTAAATAGTTTATTTTTACTGGGCTTCGGAAGGTATCTTCGGAAAAGAATATAATTAAAAACTAAAGAAAGGAGCCAATATATCATCTGCGTTCTTCCGCCAACCATAATACCGTAATAAGGAGCAGAAAGACTAGCAATCAAAAATAGTGTTTTTTCTTTGTCATACCCTTGAACAAATGCAAACATATAAAATGCAAGTGTCATAAGAGTATATGATAGGGGAGATATGATATCAATAAGTTTAATAGAATAGTTTATTACAAAATTGCCATGATATGTATAGTAACCTAGGCGAATATTTGCAGCGCCTGCCTGAAGTGACTGTATAATGGCGGGAAGAATTAATACTGATAATACAATTAATGCCCAGCTAACGGCCTTACCATAAGTAGAAACTTTTTTAATGATATGAGGATTGGGGGTTGTGTTTATTGTTGGTGCTGATCTCAAGTAGGGAATAAAAAACAACAAAAGTGCGCTGACATAAACGATACTTCCTTCTTTGCTTTCTGTATAAAAATCAACAATATTTGTAATAAACAAAGATGCTATAAGAGTCAACAAATAGACAGCTATTAAATAAGATGAAATCCCCCATTTTTTATATAATATGGAATACAAAAGAATGAGCACAAAAAAAGAAATGACGTAATATATATACATAGAATCAAATATACTAATGAAAAGAACAATCTTCTTTATCACTTATCAAAGAAGTTGTGTACCTTAATTAACAACCATTTCTTCTCAGATTTGTTTAACCCTATAACAAAAGCAATGGCTAAGGATAAAAGAACTGTAGCAGCACAAGTCAAAAATAGAGACCAAATGCTTTCATTAGCCAACATTTTTAATAAAAAAGCCAAGACTATTGATAAGACAAATACGGGTATTATTCGAAAATAGACAGACCTCACATAATCAAGCATAGTCATATTAACGTACGGCAAAACAATAAATAGTCTTATGAACTGAGCAGAAAATTCAATGATGAGTTGAATAAAAAAAACCGACACAGGTTGCATCCCTATTTTAAGGGCGAAATATGATAGCGGGATAATCATCGCTAGATAGGTGCATTCCCATAATTGGAATTTTTTAATGTGACCTTCAGCTTGATTTACAATACGGATAGGGTGGGCTAAAGATTGTAGCATCCCAATGACAATCATAATCTGAACAAAAATAACCGCATGTTCTGGAACATCCTTAAGCCATAAAGACATAATTGAGTTTGCATTTGCAATCACAGGTGTTCCCAATAGACATAAAAGTAAAAATGAAAGTTTACTACTGGTAGTCAACAGACGCCTTGTCATAGCATATTCTCCACGCGCATACGATTTTATCAATTGCGGGTTAACGGCGGTCTGAAAGTTTACTGCAAATAGAACAATCGCACTTTGAACTTGCACAGATACAGCTCTTGCTGCATTGACTGCGGTTCCAAAAAACAAGTTTAGTATAATATTCAAGCCTTGTGTACATCCGACAGAAACCAAACTCCCATATGAAGACCAAAGGATAAATGTTCCCATTTCTTTTAAGAGGCTTTTATCTAAACACCACTTAATTCTAGTTTCGGGAAATTTGCGCAAACAATACTGACCATAAACCACCCTATCGGTCAATTGTATCAAAAACAATAAAATTGCATATAGGATAAGTTTGTCAAAAGATATATTATATGTTAACAAAAATGCTATACCCAACTTCGCAAATGCATCAAATAAAGAGATATAAGCGAAGGCATTCATTCGCTCATGCGCAATAATAGTAGCATTATATGGAACACTTAGTATATTGATAATAACTGTAAGAATAGATATTTGATAGACCCAAAACGCAGCATTCATCCTACCTTCGGGAATGACCATTTTATTCAAAAGAAACCATAGGCCTATCGTTTCTCCAAGAATAAGAATTAGAATACAGAGAAAAACGTTGACAAAAAAAACACTCGAAAAAACAGTATACAAATCATTCTCTATACCTCTTCCTAAAGCAACAGTAATATACCTTGATGATGCTGTACTTAAAGTTCCATTCAAAAAGCCCAAGACGGTGACTATACCCCCAACCACATTATAAATTCCATAATCATCTACTCCCAATGCTGCAAGTACCACTCTACTCGTATATAATGATACAAGTAGCATAACAAGCATTCTTACATATAGAATAGCAGTGTTCTTTGCGATTCTTGAGCTATCCGTAGAAGCCTTCATAAACGTGCATTAGTGATAAGTAAATACACTAACACTGTAAGTGTGAGATACATTCTTTTAAGGAAACAGTCCAGTATGGGACAACAATATCATAAACGTCCTTTATTTTAGTCTTGTCAAGTACAGAAAAAGCAGGTCTCTTCACCTTGCTGGGAAACTCGTCACTATGACACGGTTGTATGTCACAGCTAGAATTAAAGGCAAATTCAGCTATCATCTTGGTAAAGTCATACCATGAGCATACACCCTCATTAGAGAAATGATATATATCTCCATATTTAAAATCAGCCCTATCCTTAACTATCATATAAAGTACATCTGCTAAATTTTTGGCATATGTAGGCGTACCCACTTGGTCAAACACCACTTTTAGCTTAGGTTTAGTTGAAATAAAGTTGAGCATTTTCTTTACAAAGTTATTTCCAAACTCACTATATAGCCACGCAGTGCGGATAATAACATATTTACAACCTATTTTCTGAATGGCTTGTTCTCCATGAAGTTTTGTTAATCCATAAACTCCCGTTGGAGTGCCTTTTTGATCTTCTTTGCAAGGAATATTGTATGGTTCTTTACCAAAAACATAGTCAGTGCTTATATGAATCAGAAGTCCATCTACTTCTTTCATGGCAATGGCTAAGTTTTCGGGAGCTTTGGCATTAAGAAGTTCGGCAAGTTCGTAATTATCTTCAGCCGCGTCAACATTTGTATATGCTGCACAGTTGATGATAGCGTCTATCTTTTTACTCCTAACAACTTCTCGGATGGATTCAAGTTTAGTAATGTCCAAATGCTCTGTTTCAGTATTGACATCATCACCAGCAAGTTTTCTCAGCATGGCGATGGATTCCTGAGATGCATCAATAACATCGGTAAAGATATAGTTATCTGCACTTTCTTTTGCGACAATGCGCATCTCATTGCCAAGTTGCCCGTTGGCACCTGTTACAAGGATATTCATTCTGCGTAATAATCAATATCGTAATCAAAGATTTCAGGGCAGTCTGCAAGTATAGGGTGGTCTTTATCTTTTGCAGAAAGCATTATGTCTTCTTCTGGGATTTGCCAGTCAATAGCTAAAGTCGGGTCGTTCCAAATAATAGCTCCTTCCGACTGTGGGGCATACAAATTATCGCACTTATACTGGAAAACAGCTTCTTGGCTCAATACGACAAAACCATGAGCAAAGCCGCGAGGAATAAAGAACTGACGATGATTCTCACCGGTGAGTTCAACCGATACATATTTACCAAATGTTGGCGATCCTTTTCGAATATCAACAGCAACATCTAAAACTCGACCTTGCAGAACCCTTACTAATTTGCTTTGGGCGTCTTTCCCTTTCTGAAAATGAAGTCCGCGGAGAACGCCGTAACGGCTCTTGCTTTCGTTGTCTTGAACAAAATTGATGGGGTGTACTTGTTCGTCGAAGTCTCTTTGGGACCAAGATTCAAAGAAATAGCCTCGTTCGTCACCAAAGATTTTGGGCTCTATGATGAGAACTTCGGGTATTTCGGTGTGGATTATAGTAATCATTAATCTTGTGTTAATGTAGTAGAGTTTATATCTTCTTTTAGTTCGTCTATGACCTTAAGAAGATATTGACCATACTGGTTTTTTAGCATTGGCTTTGCCAATTCTCTCATTTTTACTTCTGAAATCCACCCATTTCTGTAAGCAATACCTTCCAAACAAGCAATTTTTAAGCCTTGTCTTTTCTCGATGACTTCAACAAAAGTCGAGGCTTCTGCTAAACTATCATGTGTGCCAGTGTCTAACCATGCAAAGCCACGACCAAAAACTTGAACTTTCAATTCCCCATCTTTTAAGAACACTTGGTTTACAGTTGTAATTTCAAGTTCGCCGCGAGTTGATGGCTTGATGTGTTTTGCGACATCAACAACCTTGCTCGGGTAGAAGTAGAGGCCTACGACGGCATAGTTGGATTTTGGATTCTTGGGCTTTTCTTCTATTGAAAGGCAGTTGCCTTCTTTATCAAATTCAGCGACACCGTATCGTTCAGGATCTGATACCCAATATCCGAATACTGTAGCTTTTTTGTTTTCCTCAGCATCTTTAACCGCATTCTTCAAAAGAGAGGTGAAACCACTTCCATAGAAGATGTTGTCTCCAAGTACAAGGCAGGCACTATCGTTGCCGATAAACTTTTCTCCAATAATGAATGCCTGGGCAAGGCCGTCTGGCGATGGTTGCTCTGCGTATTCAAAATGGACTCCGTAATCGCTACCGTCACCAAGGAGACGTTTGAAGCCAGAGAGGTCGTATGGGGTTGAGATAATCAGTATATCTCTTATTCCCGCAAGCATTAGTGCACTAATGGGATAATAGACCATCGGCTTATCATAGATTGGCAGCAATTGCTTGCTAACACCTTTAGTGATGGGGTAAAGCCTTGTGCCGGAGCCTCCGGCGAGTACGATACCTTTCATGGCTGTTTTATTTTTAAAAATAATCAATTATGATTCCCAAAATGCTCCGTTTTTATGCTAGTTCATTTATAACTGTTTCTTAGATAGCAAATACCTCTTCTATCGTGCGCAGATACTTTTTTAAATGAACGAACAAAGAAAACCGAAGGAATGATTAAAGAGCATTTTTATATGTGTTCCTCAAATCCACGAAAATGAACGTTTAGTTCATGGAGGTGCTCCAAGAGGGTTCCTAGGGGCGTTCCCTCTGTCATCTTAGCAAAGGCATTAACATCCTTGGGGAAGCACTTTCCCCCATAGCCGTATTTGCCGTCCGGGCCGGGAACACGTGTATGCATCTCGTTGATATAGCCAGAAAGAAGCATCCCGGTATGTACTTTGCGCCAATCGGCACCCATTTGCTCGCAGTATTCTCGGCAAGCGTTAAAATAGGTTACTTTATATGCGCCAAAAACGTTATGCATGTATTTGGTTAGTTCGGCCTCCAGAGGAGACATGACAGTGAATTTCTTGCCAACAAAAATTCTAGTTAGCAACTCGTGTGCCCCTGTGAATACCATTGTTTGCCTTTTAAAATCCTCAATATGGGTGCGTTCGGTAAGAAACTCAGGCATATAGCATACTTGATGGCCAGTTTCTTTAGATAGTCTATCGCTAGTGCCAGGGAGAATGGTAGTACGTACGAAAACGGGTACATCCGGAAGATTGGTAATCAGTTCCTTCATAAGCGTTAAATCTTGTGTGCCGTCATCTTCTGTGGGAACATGAATTTGCAGAAAAGCGATATCTATCTTGCTCAAATCATCAAAGTATCCCTTTGGCGGGTCGCTGATGAACAATTTGCACTCAGGGTTGTTATTCTCCAACCAATCTTTCAAGGCTCCACCAACGAAGCCGCATCCAATAATTCCGACGTTAATCATTATGTGTTATATTAAATTGTTCTAAGAATAGTTTAAATTGTGGACAATCTTATGAGCGAGAATAACCAATAATGTATCTTGCTTCAATTATTGACCAATCGAGGATTTGCCAAAGGGCATGGAGATGAGCGGCACGGCGGTTCTGATAGTCGAGGTAGTAGGCGTGTTCCCAAACGTCGAAGGTGAGGATGGGCTTGAAGCCATGGGCTACGGGGTTGTCGGCGCCGGGGTATTGGGCGATGGAGAGGTCGTCGGCTTCATCGGCCTGGAGCCAGACCCAACCGGAACCGAAGAGAGTGGCGCCTTTCTGCTCGAATTCTGCACGGAATGCATCGAGAGAGCCCCATTGCGAAACGATGCGCTTTGATAGAGGGGATCCCGGGTCAGGCCCGGGATGAGGACCCGGCCCCGGGTCTTTGCCCGGGGTGAGGGGGGCCTTGAACTGCGTGAAGTACAGGTTGTGGTTCAGGACTTGGCCGGCGTTGTTGAATAGGGCGCCGGAAGATTGGGCGACTATATCTTCAAGCGGCAACTCCTCCAGGCCGGAGGCGGGGAGGAGTTTGTTGAGGTTGTCGATGTAGGTTTGAAGGTGCTTGCCGTGGTGGAACGATAGCGTCTGGGCGCTGATGACAGGCTCAAGGGCGTCAAGAGCGTAAGGGAGGGATATAAGAGTAAACATAACTATGCATCTTTGTCGTTTTTGTCTTTGTTCTCGTCTTTTTCGCCGTAACCGTAGCCATAGCCATAGCCGTAGCCATAGCCGTAGCCATAGCCGTAGCCATAGCCGTAGCCATAGCCGTAACCTCGGTTATGAGTGGCTTCGACACCGTTGAGAATGAGGGCCATACGATTGTACTTGCCTTCTTTGTAGAGGTTTTCAAGCATAGGCAGGTTGCGCTTGTCAAAGAGGTTGGCGCGTATGATGAAGATGGTCATATCAGCGATACGTGAAATGATGGCTGTATCGGCTACAACATCGACAGGCGGGCAGTCAACGAAGATGTAGTCGAAGTCTTTGCGCACAGTGTCAATCATAGTGTTGAAGCGCTCAGAAACCAGCAACTCAGCAGGGTTGGGAGGGAGGGTGCCGACGCTAAGCAGCGAGAGATTATCCATAATGGGTTGGATATATTCCTCGATGTCGTCAGTCTTGCTGTTGAGGTAGGCAGCTACTCCACGGTGGTTCTTGTCGAGGGCTTTACTGAGGGTGGCTTTGCGCAGGTCGAGGTCCATAATGAGGGTGCGGGAGCCTTTAAGGGCCATTGATGCAGCCATATTGAGGATGTTGAAGGTCTTGCCGGCATTGGGGTTGAAGGAAGTCACCATTATGACGTGGCAGCCGCTTTCGTGACCGACCATAAGGTCGAGGTTGGTACGCAGCACACGGAATGCCTCATTGGCCGCGTCTCGTTTGCCACTTTGGACAAGGATGTTGCAATAGTTGTTGTCGAAACGGTCGATGCGGGCGCGCTGGAAGATATTGCCCTTGACGCCAAGCTGAGGGATTTCAGCAAGGAAAGGAACGGACAGGCGCTGGACATCGCTGCGGTTCTTGACGGTAGTGTCAAGTACTCGCATCAGATAGAATACTGCAAATGGAATAGCCACACCCAAGAGGAGAGCAACCAGCAGAATCATCATCTGGTTGGGCGCAACTGGGCTGGTGCTGCCGGTGGGAGCCATAATCAGACGGGTGTTCTCTACATTAACGAGAGTCTGGAGTTGATTCTCCTCGCGTTTCTGTAGCAGAAAGACGTAAAGCTCTTCCTTAACTTTCTGTTGGCGTTCGATGCTTTGCAGGTCGAGTTGCTGGCCGCTGGTGGCGGAGAGGCGGTTGCGGACAGTCTGCTCCTGACCTACTGCCTGGCTCAACTGCAGCTGGAGAGTTGAGATAAGGTTGTCGATGGAACGGATGATGGTGCTCTTCAGCTGGTCGAGCGAGTTGTTCAAGTCGACGATGATGGGGTTGCTCTCGGTAGTGTTGGTTAGGAGGCGGTCGCGCCGCATCAGCATATCGTTGTACTCGTCAATCTGAGAGTTGACATTGGTGTTTTGGATGCCGACGTTAGCGGGTATGAGGGAACGGCTATGTGCGGGATCGTTCAGATAATCGCGAATATATTTGGCTACTTCCAACTGGTTGTTTATTTCGAAAGACTTGGTCGCATACTGCGATGACTCGTTGATGTATGTCGAAGTGACGGCCCCGGCGTCCGGCAGGTTGTATGTCTGGCGGAAACTCTTGATGTTTCCTTCGATGCCGCCGAGTTCCTTTTCAATGACAGCAAGACGCTCATCAATGAAAACGGAAGTATTGGTAGCAGACTTGTTCTTGTTTGCAAGCCAGTTCTCGTTGTAAATGTCAAGCAGAGTGCTAAGTACTCGTTCAGCTCTTGCTGCGAAAAGATCCTTCAAAGAGAGTTGAATTACAGAGGACTGCTTGTTCGAAAGTGTGGTAGTGAGATTGGCACAGAAGCCTTTAGCGCGAGTAAAGGAGTTGCGCCAAGATACGGCAATGTCGTTACCGAACCTGTCGATTCTATCGGTAGGCACAAGGACGATCTTTCCAGCAGGTGTGTCGAGTGTGTCACCGAATGCCCCTGAGATTCCCTTTCCCTTCACTTCAGTCTTGCTTATTACGAAATCTCTGAGTTCGAAGCAGTCACCTTTTTTCCTGACTGTGAAGTCAAAACTTGAAGCAGGGTTGTCTCCGGCGAGTACCAGTTCGAAGGGCGTGCTGGTGTAGAGTTCGCGCTCGCGTAGGAAGCGGTCTTCGACATATCTTGTCTCATAGCCAAGTCTTTCCACAACCTGTTTCATCAAGTCGGGGCTAGTGAAAGCCTCCATTTCGTTGTAGACCGTGGCCGATGAAAGGCGTATAGCCGAAGAGCCTGTAAACTGAGTCAGGTCGCTCATTGTGCGCTGCTGTGAAAAATCATCGAGGATGATTTTTTCGCTGCGACTGTAGGTCTTGGGTGTTTTGTAAATGTAGAACAATGCAACAAAGAGGCAGATGCCGACGGAAATCACATACCACCAGCGGTTGCCCCAAATCATCGCCCAGATGTCAGCGAGTTTGAGATTCTGCTCTTCCTGCTCTGAAGGATTGTTGCCGCTATTCTGCGGGATATATTCGAATTCTGCCATAATGCTTTATCTCCTAAGGGTGAGTGACAATATCAAGTTGGTGACGGTGATTGCTACAGAGGAGAGCGAAATCCAGAAGTTTCCGGACTTGAAGTAGTTCTCGTTGATGGTGCTTTGGCCTGCTCTCACAGAGTTGGGATAGACATAGACAACGTCATTCTGCTGCAGGTAGTAGGCAGGAGAGTCGAAGATGTTGGATTTGCGCAGGTCGACTTTGTAGATGCTGCGCTTGCCGTTCTGTTCGCGTATTACAGTGACATTGTCTCGGCGGCCGTAGATGGTAAGGTCTTTGGCCAATGAAAGGGCACCGAGGAGAGTAATTTTGTCTCCAGTGACGCTATAAGTGCCTGGGCTGTTGACTTCACCCATAACTGAAATGCGGAAGTTCATAAATTCCACAGTAACAATAGGATCAAGGAGGATGCCCGCTTCAATAACCTTGTTCTTTATGAGATCTTGTAGTTCCCAACGATTCAGACCAGCGACATGGATTTCTCCAAGCATCGGAAATTCAAGGTTACCTTCATTGTCCACAACATATCCGAGAATTCTTTGATAACTTCCTCCTGCGGTAGAAGTAATCTCGCTTCCAGCCATATAGGTGGCCATGGGCTTGTTCAGCGCTGCAGATAGCTCCGGATTACGGCTCGACACCACAATCGACAACTGATCCTGCGGCTGTATCACAATACCCTTGTTCTCCTTCATCTCAAGGGTCGTCTCGCGGTTGAGATCCTGCAGGTAATCCACCTGCATATAAGTGGTGGTGCTGCATCCTGCAGCAAGCACCACTGCGGCCGTTATGGCCAAAAGTTTTTTAAGTCTCATTTGCATTATTTATTGTTTTCTTGTTTTCCTTCTTCGCTTGGACGAGGCATAAATCTCTAGCTCCCCTCCCAGACCGGGAGGGCGACGACGGCTGAGGCGCGCCCCTGTCCAAGGGCGGCTTGTCAGCCGCGGATTATGCGCTCCAGCAGAGCCAGCGTGTCTTTCTTGAAGACGTGGGCTCCGTAGTTTCTCTCTATCGCTCCTGCACGGTGGCAGTCGCTGCCGGCCATACAGTACCAGCCTTTTTTCATCAGGTCGCGGGCTTTCAGCGCGACGGTCTCTCCGTAGACTCCCACCAGCGACGGGATGTTGAGCTGCATCTTGCAGCCCATCTCGTGCAGGCGCTCGTAGTCTTTCCACTGCATATAGTGGTAGCGTTCGGGGTGGGCTATCAGCGGCCAGTAGCCGGCCTTGATCATAGCCTCCAGCACTTCCCACAGGTTGATGGGCGGGAACTGGGTGGAGGTCTCCACCAGCACGGTGGCTTCGCCGTGCAGCAGCAGGTCGCGCTCCTCTAGCCGGCGCTCGAAGAGGGTGTCGATCATATATTCAGCGGCCAGATGGAGCTTTATCGGGCCGCTGTACATTGCCTTGAGCTCTTCGAAGCGGGCTTTGATGCCTTCGGTGGTGTTCGGCACGTCCTCCATCACGTGGGGAGTGAACCACAGGGTGTCGAGCCCGGCCTCTTCGTAGTATCGCAGGATGTGCAGGCTTTCCCGGGCGGTCTTCACTCCGTCGTCCAGGCCGAAGAGGATGTGGCTGTGGTTGTCAGCGGCGCCTTTGAGCAGCCCCGATTCGAGGAGTGAATATTTCTTGCTATGGAAAAGTCCGAACATCGTGTGTGGTTTATGTTATTTGTCCTTTTTGTCGAATTCCGAGAACTTCGAGTTGTTGGATACGAATTCGGGCACCACGTTCTTCATCATCCGCACCATATCGGAGATCTCGACCTTGCGGGCCAGGTCGCAGAGGGCGTCGGCGGCCACTGCGGCGTCGTCGTAGTTGTACTCGCGCACCTTGGCGATGCGGATGCGGCTGTGGGAGGTCTTGATGGTGTTCTCCTCGTTGGCCAGCAGCTCTTCGTAGAGCTTCTCGCCGGGGCGCAGGCCGGTGTATTTGACTTCAATGTCCTGGTCGGGCACGAAGCCGGCGAGGGTGATCATACGGCGGGCGAGGGTGTCGATCTTGACGGGGTCGCCCATATCGAAGATGAATATCGTCGTGCTCTTGGCCAGCGTGGCGGCTTCCATCACGAGACGGCAGGCCTCGGGGATGGACATAAAGTAGCGGTTGATGTCGGGGTGGGTGACGGTGACGGGACCGCCGGCGGCTATCTGCTCGCGGAAGCGGGGGATCACCGAGCCGTTGCTGCCGAGCACGTTGCCGAAGCGGGTGGTCACGAAGGTGGTCTTGCCGCGGCGGCGGCCGCTTTCGACGGCCAGGCCGAGGCTCTGGGTGTAGATTTCGGCCAGGCGCTTGGTGCAGCCCATTATGTTGGTGGGGTTGACGGCTTTGTCGGTAGACAGCATCACCATCTTCTCGACGCCGTATTCGATGCATTTGTCAGCCACGTTGCGCGAGCCCTGCAGGTTGACCAGCACTGCTTCGCAGGGGTTCTCTTCCATCAGCGGCACGTGTTTGTAGGCGGCTGCGTGGAACACCATCTGGGGCTGGTAGCGGTGGAAGATATAGTCGAGGCGGTTGACCGAGCGCACGTCGCCGACGATGGGCACGAAGTCGAGCTTCGGGTAGTTCTCCTCGAGTTCGAGGCGGATGTTGTGGAGCGGGGTCTCGGCGTTGTCGAAGAGGATGAGCTTTCGCACGTCCTGCTGCGCCAGCTGGCGCACAATCTCGCTGCCGATGCTGCCGGCCGCTCCGGTGACGAGGATGGTCTTGCCGCCGAGCATCTCCTTGACGGCGTCCATATTGATCTTTATCTCTTCGCGGCCCAGCAGGTCCTCGATCTTGATGTCGCGGGGGCGGAACACGCTCTTGCCGCTCTTGATCTCGTCGAAGACGGGGGCGATGAGGGTCTTGATGTTGTGCTGGGTGCAATAGTCCAGCAGGCCGTGGTTCTCTTCGCGGGCGTCGCTGTCGACTGCGAACATCACTCCGCCGGCGTCGGTCTTCTTGAAGATGGCGGCCAACTCTTCGTCATTCTCGAAGGCATAGACGCTCTTGCCTTCGACCTTGATGTCGGCCAGAGCCTTGTCGCGGACGATGAAGCCGGCCACCTGGTAGTGCTGGGAGTTGTGCAGGCGGGGGATGAGGGCCACGGACTTGTTGCTGATGCCGTAGAGCAGCACGTTGGTCATACGCTTGCTGCTGCGGATGGAGCTGTTGAGCTTGTCATAGACCAGGATCATCGTCAGCCTGACTGCCACCAGGGCCAGCGCGGTGAAGAGGAAGTCGGCGGTGGCGATGACAGGGATGTACGGAGTCCAGAAGCCGAACGCCCAGACTGCGGCGGCCATAAGCACTCCCTTGACCAGCGCCACGGCTGCGAAAGACATCAGGTCCTTGACCTGCAGGTGGCGGATGATGATGCGGTAGCATCTGGAGAAATAGACCAGCAGCGCCGAAAGCACGGCGGCTGTGCCGACATAGATCCAGAAGAAGCGGCCGGAGTAGTTGTGTGATGTGGCGAACAGGTTGGCCAGCAGTATCACCACGGCCGAAACCAGGGTGGACAGGACTGTGTCCATCGCCAGGATGAGCCTGCGGTTGAGGTATTTGTTCTGGAACCGCTGCAGCAGCTGTCTTATCAGTCGGATTCTATTGGCCATATAGTGTTTAATTTTCTGTTATCGGTTGTAAAAATGCGGGGTTGATGTGCACCGTGGCGACGGCGACGATGCCGGTGACGGTGATGACCAGGCGGCGGTCCTTCTTGATGCGCTTGACGACGCCTTCGCTGCCGGCGAAGGGGCCTTCGGTGACGCGGACTCTCTGGCCTGTGTGGTATTTGGGGTCGTCGGGGCCGAGCACTTCGAAGGTGTCGGGGCCGGCGCTGGTGACGAGGATGAAGGCGCGCATCTCATCTTCGCGGATGGGGGCGGGAACGTCCATATCCTGCGGCTTGCCGTCGAGGGGGCTGGGGCGCAGCTCCTTGCGGGTGTAGACGGCGAACTTGACTTCGTCGGACAGGGCGTCGCGGTGGATGGCTGTCAGACGGGCTTCGGGACAGCGCACGAACAGAAGGGAGGCCACCAGCGGCTTGCACTCGGCGTCGAGGGGGCAGTAGGTGTCACAACCTTCGCCGGCGAACCTGCTCTGCAGGGCGAGGACCTTGTTGTAGAACACTTTGAGTGCGTACCAGTGGTTAGTCTCCGTCATAGTCGTTTTTTGCCCTTTCAAAAGGAGGCGCAAATTTGGTAGATACTTCTATAAAAAACAAATATAATAAAAAGTCTCGAACTATTTTTAACAATGCGCTGGCGATTGTTGCGAGTTTGTTAGATTTGTATCAGGAAAATGCGAGAATTCATCATAAATCTTTCGGATTTCATCTGCGGATATCCGCTTTTCTGCTGGCTCATCGGCGGCGGGCTGTTCTTGTTCGTGCGCTCTCGTGCGGTGCCTCTGCGGCGGCTCGGAGCGGCACTGCGTTCGCTGCGCTCGTCGAAGCAGACGGGGCAGGGGCAGATCACTTCGTTCCAGGCACTTATGAGCGCCATCAGCGCCACTGTCGGGATGGGCAATATCGCCGGTGTGGCGATTGCTCTGGTGGTCGGCGGGCCGGGTGCGATTTTCTGGATGTGGGTGAGCGCGCTGCTGGGTATGGCGACCAAGTTTTTCGAGGGCACGCTGACCATTATGTTCAAGGGCCGCAACGACAAGGGCGAGGTGCGCGGCGGGCCGATGTATGTCATCACGCAAGGGCTCGGGGCGCGGTTCCGGCCGCTGGCGGTGATGTTCTCGTGCGCGGGCCTCATTGGCTGCCTCAGCGTGATGCAGGCCAATCAGTTCGTGGAGGCGGTGACCACGGTGTTCGCTCCGGCCGCCGCCGGGTCGTTCTGGCTGCGTTTCGCCATCGGGCTGGTTATGACCGCCATCGTGGCGAGCGTGGTGCTGGGCGGCATCACCCGCATCTCGAAGGTGGCGTCGAAGCTGGTGCCGGCTATGGTGTCGCTGTATTTCCTGCTGGTCGTCGCTGTCATCGTGCTGCATTTCAGGCAGATTCCGTCGGTGTTCGCTTCGATTTTCGAGGGGGCGTTCAGCCTCAGGGCAGGCCTGGGCGCGCTGGCGGGCGTCGCACTCACGGGTGCGCGCCGCGCGATGCTGGTGAACGAGGCCGGAGTGGGCACAGCGATGATGATGCACGGGGCTTCCCGCAATGCTGAGCCGGTGCGCGAGGGCTTCGTGGCGATGCTTGGCCCGGCCATTGATTCGGGCCTGGTATGCACCCTGACGGCAATGCCGATACTGATTGCCGACAGCTACCACGTGGAGGGCGTCAAGGGCCTGGCTGTGGCCCTGCAGTCGTTCGACGTGCTGATACCGGTGGCCGGCAAGTACCTGCTGATGGTGCTTGTGACGGTCTTTGCCTTCTCCACGATGTTCTCGTATTCATACTACGGCCGCACCTGCTCGGAGTTCCTCTTCGGCAGGGACAAGGCGCGCTACTACGACTGGTTCTACCTGGCGATGATCCTCGTGGCCAGCGTCATCACCCTCGACGTGGCCGTCAGCATAATGGATATGGCCTTCGCCCTGATGTCAGTCCCCACGATGATAGCGATTTTCAAACTTTCGCCGAAAGTTGTCCAGGCGCTGAAGGATTTCAAAGGATAATTGCTATATTTGTATATATTTGCTCGTAAATCTTTGTTTTTATGAAAAAGCTTATAATTCTTTTCGCAGCGGCCGCTATGATGCTTCCGCTCGCGTCTTGCAATAAGCACGACCAGCCTGACCAAAAGGAAGTTGTGATGGAGCCCGCCGCCACTGCAGAGGTGGCCCAGATCATATCTTTCGAAGATGCTCCCGGCGAGAACCCTATCTATCTCGATCTTAAGAAAAAAGTAAACTATGAGGTTCTTTCGATAGAAATCACCGAGGGCAGTCGCTGCATAGTGCGCCGCAGGCCCATCATCACCGAATCCAGCTCTATTCCTGCGACCAAAGCCGGGGGCGCAATTGAGATTGTTGTCGCCAAACTCGCCTACATAGGAGGCAAATTGGTCTGCACAGGCTCCTTCGTAGCCACTATTGAAATCAAGACTGGCATTGCTACTATTTCAGTTGAGGGAGGCAGTGCGAAGAGCTATGCCGCCGCTGTAACGAAGCACGATGACAGCGGTTCAACCCCGAACACCAATGCAGCACGCACCTGGGCAGTGGCAAGTTCCATCATCAATATCAGCGGAGGCGGTATCGGTGTCCAGACCGGCTTCAAAGGCTGCGACTTCCACGAAATAGCCCAGTTCGCCAAGAATGCCGGTGCGAGTCTCGATCCCGAAAAGGTTGCTGGATACAGCATCACAGAGATCATTTTCACCCGGCAGAAAACCTTCTCAATCTCTTTTTCCGGCGGCGCTACGTTCTACGGCACATACCAGTTGAACGGAGAGAATGTCAGCTGCAGTATCACCAGCGGCGCTTCCGACATCATCGGACAGAGCGCCAGCGGCACTCTGACTTTCCCGGCCAAAGGAAAAGCTGTCCTCTCGCTCAGCACCACCGTCAAGAACTACTCGGCTTCGGTAGAATTCGAAATGAACGAGATCGATTAGTTTACAGCAATTGCACAAAAAAGTCTATCTTTGTCACAAATTGCAATTTTTTAAAGGATAATATTATGAAAAAACTTATCGCTCTTTTTGCAGTGGCCGCACTGGTGCTCCCGCTCGCAATTGCTTGTAATCCCGAGGACAAGCCGGCCAAAGAAGTTGTGATGCAGCCGGGTCCGACTGCTGAGTCTGCAATGGTTGTGTCTTTCGAGGCTTCTCCGGAAAAACCCCATTTCCAGAGAAACGGCCAGAATCTGGAACTCATCGGTGTCGAATTCACTGAGAGCGGCCGCGCCCTTCTGGTTTGCCAGCCCCTCCTCGCCGAGTCAGCCACCAAGACCGGCATCAACGGCACTTCACGCACTCTGATCCTCATCGCCAAGTTCAATGAGATTGCCGCAGGCAAGAACTACAAGATAGGCTCGCCTTTCGACTGCACATTTGAAATCGGCAGCAAGTCCGCCAAGATAAATAGGAATAATGAGTCCAAGGAATATCCCGCAGTCATCACCAAATCTTCAACCAGCGGCGTTCCGGCCACCAACATCGCCCGCGCCTGGAAGGTTGACGGCTGCTACCTCAAGGTTTCCGGCAAGGTCAATGTTGAGAGAGGCTTCAATGGCTGCGACTTCAAGGAGATAGCCCA
>JAEEGG010009254.1_pt1 | contig 22126 bp, 20 predicted proteins | sample 9134161 | NCBI WGS metagenome assembly JAEEGG01 (sample SAMN16246543, study PRJNA631951) | gut metagenome | biome: gut microbiome; feature: rumen; material: CR-attached | host: Bos | place: Iran: Karaj | collected 2018-10
ACTCCTGGCAACCTAAAAGAATTCATGGAAAAAATTGGATATGCGCAGGCTGTTGCCGATGCCTTGAATGATGCTCAAAATTTCATTATCAGTTAGAACTGTAACTATAAACAAGTGGCAAAAAAAATTTTTTGAACATTCAAAAAAAAATTTTGCGAGAGTGAAAAAAATTTTTTTGATAGGAAAATGAGGGTATTTTTGTGATGGCACGTCTACCCTCTGACTAAATTAGATTTTACGGATCATTTTTCTCCGGATTTTTATGACTACATTGTAATTGATGAATTTCATCATGCCGCCGCAGCTACGTATCAGACTGTTCTTGAATATTTCAGACCAAAAATACTGCTTGGTTTAACGGCAACTCCGGAGCGCATGGACGGCAGAGATATTCTTAAACACTTTGATCATCGAATTGCAGCTGAAATCAGACTGCCGGAGGCAATTGAGCAGAGACTTCTCTGTCCGTTTCAGTATTTCGGTGTTACAGATGTAGTGGATTTAAGTGCGGTCCAGTGGAGCAGGGGAGGATATGATGCAAAACAGCTGTCTGATATTTACACAATCAATGAACTATACGCCGGAAAACGGGCGGAAACTGTTGTTCAGAAGGTGACTGAATATGTAGCTGATGTAAGACGTGTCCGCGGTCTCGGTTTCTGTGTTTCCGTTGCTCATGCCGAGTTTATGCGGGATTTCTTCAATAAATGCGGCATACCTTCCGTTTCCCTGTCAGGCAGTTCTCCCGAAGAGGACAGAAATAAAGCCAGGAGCAGACTTGTCAGCGGGGAAATAAATTTTATTTTCGTTGTTGATCTGTTCAATGAAGGTGTTGATATTCCGGAAATTGATACAATCCTTTTTCTCCGGCCGACGGAATCTCTTACTGTTTTTCTGCAGCAGCTTGGTCGCGGTCTTAGACTTTGTGATACAAAGGAGTGTCTGACAGTTCTTGATTTTATCGGACAGGCCAACAAAAAATATAATTTTGAAGAAAAATTCAGAGCTTTGCTTTCCACAGGCAGCAGGCATGTTCTTGATGAAATCAGGAAGGATTTTCCATCTGTTCCAAAGGGATGCTATATTGCACTGGAAAAGGTTGCTTCCGAGTATATTCTGTCAAACATCAGAAACTCCTACGAAAAGGTAGGTGTCGCCAGAATTCTCGAGATGATCTCGTCCTTCAGAAGTGATACCGGAAAAGATTTGAGTATTACCAGTTTTATTGATTACAGTCATCTTGATCCGAAAGAAATATACAGGCATAAGATCAGTTTTTCCAGACTGATGATTATGGCCGGTGTCATGGCATCAGACGTTAAAGACGTGGATTTATTTGTAAAAGACGGCAAAGAGAAAATCTGGTGCAGACTGGCGGATATTGATTCAAAAGACTGGATCGATTTTTTGATGGAATTTCTTCCGGGAGTTCATGACTATGATGCTCTAACACCTGATCGTGTCCGTATGCTGAAGATGTTTCATATTACAGCATGGGATGAGTACAGAGATGTTTCTGATCCGGTTTTCAAGGACAGAATTAACCGGCTTTCAAAAAATGATGTTCTTCTGAATGAGATCCTTGAACTGCTTTCTTACTGCAGGGACAGGATCGGCTTTGTTGACAGGCAGATAACACCTGATATACCGCTGTTCACCTATTGCCGGTATACCAGGGAGCAGCTGCTTGTTGCGTTTGATGAGACAAGTCCTCAGAATATGAGAGAGGGTGTCAAATATATCCCGGCATTCAATACGGATCTTCTGCTTGTTACTCTGAACAAAAGCGAAAAGGAGTATTCTCCTACAACACTTTATGAGGATTATTCCATCAACGAATGGCTGTTTCACTGGCAGAGTCAGAGTACCACCTCATCTCAGTCACCAACGGGACAGAGATATATCGGGGTTACCGATTTTGACGGAAAAAACACAATCCTGCTTTTTGTAAGAGAAAACAAGAAAGATCCTGTCTCCGGAAATGCCGAGGCATATATTTTACTGGGACGGGTCAGATATGTAAGTCACAGCGGAGACAAACCAATGAGTATTACATGGAAACTTGAAACAGAGATCCTGTCTAAATTTATCAGCAAAACTCAGAATATTATGGCAGGATGATCTGAAACTTTGTAAATCATAAAGCACGGTACTGACGGTTACAGAAAACGGAGTGAGGATTATGACCATCTGCAGAGAAAACATACCTGTAGGTATTACAAACTTTGAAAAGCTCAGGAACTGGAATGCTGTATATATCGACAAGACTTCATTTCTGAAATCCCTGCTGACATCGCAGATAGAGGTCTTTCTGCTCCTGAGACCCCGTCGTTTCGGAAAAACTCTGTCCATGAGCATGCTGGAAAATTTTCTCGAACTCAATTACGAAAATCCCGGAGACATAAGCAGGCAGGAAGATCTTTTCAAGAATCTGAATGTCTGCACAGAGAAAGAGGCAAGGAGTTCAGTGATAAGTACATGGGACGTTATCCGGTAATCAGCATTTCATTGAAATCGGTGCAGGGTTCAGATTTCCAGAAAGCCATGAAATCACTGCTGGAGCTTGTGGGACGTCTTTATAACAGGTTCACCTTTCTTTATAAAAGTAAGAAACTGGATCCTGATCGTATTGCAACTCTGAGAAGAAGAATAGCCATCTGCGAAAACGAGTCCTTCGATATTTCGAAGGAAAACAACATGAATACTGCCCAGACAATTGCCAAAAGTTCCCTGAGATTCCTGAATGATCTTCTTTTTGATGAGTATGGTATTCAGACGGTAATCATTGTCGACGAGTATGATGTTCCTCTGCAGAAGTCCACGGTAAACGGTTATTACCCGAAAATGCTGGAAATTATAAAGGAGCTTCTGGGTAATGCTCTCAAAGACAGTAAGAATCTTTTCAGAGGGTATGTCGCCGGTTGCCTCCGGATAGCACATCAGAGCATATTTACCGACATTAACAACTTTGACGTCTACGGTTTGGGTGATGCCCCGTATGCCGATTTTATAGGCCTTACGAGAGCAGAAACCGAAAAACTTTTAAAAAAATGCGGCATGGAAAACCGACTTTCTGACGTGCTGGTCTGGTATGACGGCTACAACGGTATTTCCGGTAATGATACCAGTAACGGAATGCTATGTCCCTGGAGCGTTCTTAAATTTTTATCCAGGGCACTGGCAGAGGGCAACGATTCCGCTACCTTCCAGCCTGAGAACTACTGGGCGAATTCCAGCGGCAATGACATTATCGAAATCTGCATGAATCATCCTGATTCCGGTGATTCACAGCGTATTCAGAATCTTATTGACGGCGGCACGGAGGAGATTGAACTCTGCGAATTCACTTCTTACCCGGAAATCACGGCGGATGCCGATTTTAATGTTTTCGCCACTATGATGCTTTATACCGGGTATCTCACCCGGGATCGTAATGCCGTTCCTTCTTCTTCTGATTTTTTGCTGGTTAAGATCCCAAACCGTGAAATTACGGAGTGTTTCAAAAACAAGGCAAAACATCTTTACAGCAGCATGAATCCCGAGTGGAAGCATAAATCACTGGATCTTCTCAGGGCTCTGTTTGACGGTGATGCCAAAAGGACTGCCACTATCATCAGGAATATGCTTCTTACTTTTCTGAGCGTCAGGGATACCGCATACGAGAGCGTTTACCATGCTTTTCTTCTGGGAGTTCTCGGAATTGCCGCCAAAGCTTCGAATCTGGAGATAAAATCCAACAGCGAAAGCGGGGACGGCTATTCTGATATTGTGATTAAGAACAAAAACATAGGAACTGCGGTGATTATAGAATTCAAGAAATGCGACAGCGACTCCGCCTGTGTCATGAGAAAGATGTGTGAAGCTGCCATTTCCCAGATTGACAGCCTGCAATACGATTTTGACATCCGGGAGGATTTCGACACAGTCAGAAAATTCGGCATTGTTTTTCACGGCAAGGATTGCGAGGCTGTGCACAGGGAGTGTCAGCGTGAAGCACAGAACCTGTTTCCGTCATGAAATTCTGTTTTGAAACAGACAGAGATTTCTTCTGTGTGTAACGAATTTTTATGACTGAATAATCAGGGCAGAAGTAGGTCCTATCCTTGTTTTGTTGCCATTGTCCAGTTCCGCTATGCTCATGATCCTGATATTGTCCATCATCAGAGATCCTTTGACATTGTATTTCCTGGAAACTTGTGTACTTTCATGATTGTCGGCATCAGCAAGAGTCTGCTGTATTTTCAGAGTTTTCACATTCTCTGTCAGATCTACTGTTGATACTGTGCTGCCGCTGTTAACCACAACTATTGTTTTATTTCTGTTATAGCATCTTTCATAGATCAGAACACTGCCACAGGCATAGGTGATCTCCAGACTTCCGCGTATTATCACCTTGTTTTCATGTCTGAAACGTGCAAGAGTAACGATAAGCTTTCTGAAAATATCTTTTTTGTTGTTCCAGTCCATAGGCTTGTAGGACAGCTGCTTTCTTTCACCGGTGAGCCCGATTTCATCTCCGTAGTATATGCACGGTACTCCGATCCAGGTATACATCATGGTGATAGCAACTCTTATAAGCTGAGGATTGCCGTTAAGCACGCTGGCAATGCGGCAGGTGTCGTGATTTCCGATCATGTTGAAGAGACTGCACAGTTTGTCGTGAGGAATGCCACTGTGGTATCTTTCGATAAAATTTCTGAAATCCTCGGCTGAATATTTGAATTTTTCTCCGGTGTAGTAATCTTTTCCTGACAGGAACTGGAGCATCGGCTTGTAGAATCCGCAGACATTGAGGGCAGAATCCTCCTGCTGGATCGGATTGCACAGCCACGGCTTGGCGTCATAGTTGTGTTCATTTACCACGTAGCATTCAGAATTTACCGCTTTTGCCTCATTGTTTATCTCGTGCAGGTGAAACATGTTGGCCTGGGCCGTGCCGTTCCCACCCAGCATCTGAACTGATCCGAGTTTGATCCCGTCTACTGAGTACGGAGGTTTCAGAAAATGCTTGATCACGCTGTCAGTGCCGCGGTACATCATGTCCTGGACATCCCTGTTCGCGTAATCCAGTTTTACAAAATGGGGATCGTCTTTCCATACAACAGCCTTTCCGTTGCGGAAAGTGAAGTAGTTTCTGTAGGGGGAATCCTCATGGCAGCATGCACCGTGACCTGTAACATCGCTGACATCGTAATACGGATGATCATCTCCCACATGGTTGACAGGAAGATCCAGAATGATTTTCATTCCCCGTCTGTGAATTTCTTCAATCAGCCGGATAAGATCCTCCTCAGTGCCAAGATCACTCTGGATGGAGTAATAATCCCTGCATTTGTATCCTAGTATGCCGGAGGTGTCGGTAACAGGGCAGAGGTAGATACCTGTAAATCCAAGTGAACAGATATAGTCAAGCTTGGACATGATCCCTGCCAGACTGCCGTGATAACGGGCGGAAATGAAATTCTCATCGGTTGGTTCAAACTGCGTTGCAAAAATTTCGTCACTGACTCTGTCTGAAGCAAATCGATCCGGTACTATCTGATAGAACATCTGCTCCCTCATCCAGAGCGATGCGGATTCATGGAGATTTACCGTAAATCGCTCATGGGCGAGAGGTTCGTTTCTGCTGATTTTTCTTGACGAGAACCATATTACAGTACTGTCGGAAAAGTAAATTCTGAAAGCATAGCTCTGCAGGTTGTAGCTCTGATCCAGCAGTGTCTCACCAGTGTATATGGAGCAGTCTTCCTGCTCAAGGATCCGCGTCATTTCCACCACTGCCGGTTCGTTGTTTGGAAAACACCACAGTTCGATTTTTACAGGTACCGAATCCTTGGTGTCTGAAACGGCAATACGAACAGTTATGGCATTGTTTTTGTAGATAAGAAAGGGAGGACATGAAAAATGGAGAAACTCAACCATAATGAAGCCTTAATCCGTGGCACAGCCGATAAAAAATACACACATTGATGCTTCTAGTTTACTAGGTAATTCAGATTTTGCGTAACAAATTGCTCTGATAGAAAGTCCGGTATGATATGTTGCTCGCAAATAGCAGTCGGCCTGCTGGGAGAAGTTGCATGAAAAGATAGTATTGCTGATCTGATATCATGCCTCACTGATGAACCGAATCAGCGCAGCTTGTATTTTTCTGAAACGGTAATGTCCGGGTTTTCAAAACCGCAAAGGTTTACCGTAATTGTTACGTAATCCCGGTTGTGATGAAGATGTGCTGATCGACGGATGCTGCGATGCTCATGCCGGGAAAAGCAGATTTCCGATTTTTTGCCGTCGGTGTAGTAGGCCGCGGCTTTACATTCGAAGATGCGGCTTCTGGCTCTGGACACTCCTGATTCATTTACAAGATTACATTTGATTTCGGCGATTCTGTCAACACGTGCTGCATATCCTTTTCTTTTAATCCTCTGTTGGAAAGAACTGCAACCATTGTTTCATTATCAGTTTCTGTCGGGGTCATGACATCAGAAAAAATACCGTAAAAGAGTCGGCGCAAGGAGGAGGATCCAACAGTATTTCTTCAAATTTTTAACCATAACTACTCTCTGTATGAGTCGTGGAAGCAGCAATTTCAGTCAGCCGGAAAAAACTTCTGTCTTAAAAAACGGATTACATGTTCTGAATTAAAAAATGACGGGAGAAATATGCCTGCTGCAGCATGAAAAAACTTAAAAATCCGGCCATTTATCTGCAGCACCTGCCGGATTGCTTTCTTAAAAACTGTCCTTCGACTGATGAGTCAGACATTTCCCTGAAGCAGATGCTTTTAAATCCGTCTGTAACGTATGATCACAAACGAAATTCAGTTCCTTCATGACAGCAAAAATAATCCGCTTCAGGTGAAGTTTAAAGTTCTGAAACTTCTTCCAGCAGTTCACTGAGAAGTCCGTAAATCTTTTCTACGGACTGAACCGAAAGTCTTTCTCCGGTAGTGTGTGCACCCAGAATATTCGGACCTATTGATATGATATCCATATCAGGGTATTTTTCCATGAGTATGCCGCACTCCACACCGGCGTGCAGTGCTGTTACCTTTGGTTTTCTGAAGTTGCTTTCCTCATATATTCTCTCGTACATTTTCAGCAGCGGTGAATATGGCGAAGGCGTCCAGCCGGTATAGTCTTTTGAGAATTCAACCTCGGCCGAACTGTGGCGAACTGCCTTTTTCATCATATCTTTGACCGGAGATGTAGAACTGAGAGAACGAAGCAGAGCAACGGCTTTTATTCTGTCTTTTTCTGTTGAAACAATGCCAATATTGCTTGATGAATCCACAGTATCCTCAAATTGATCATTCATTGAAATAACGCCGTCAGGAATGCCGCAGATAACTGACACTGCTTCTTTAGAGTCCTTGAAGTTAAGTGCGGCACAGCCCTTGTCCCGGGCCATAATCAGGCTGATGTTCGGATCCGTGTCGCGGTATTTCTCTTTTATTGTTTCCAGTATTCTTCCGGCTTCGGCTTCGGCCTTGTTTATCCCGCTCTCAGATCCGCCGAGGATTACTGTCGCTTCCACCGGAATGGCGTTGTGGAAAAGACCTCCGTCAACTGATACAAGGGACAGTCCGAATCCTTCTATGAGACTTTTTGCAACTTCTGCTGCCACTTTGATGGCATTGGCTCTGCCGTAATGGATTTCAATGCCGGAATGACCTCCGGTGAAGCCGGAGAAGTTCAGCTTTAAAGAGGATTCCGTTTCAATTCTTTCAGACGAGGATTTCAGAGTGAATGTGGCATCGGCACCGCCGGCCGCACCTATAATCACCTCGTCATCTCTTTCGGAATCGATGTTGATCATCATTTTTGAGCGGAGAAGATTGTCTCTGAGTTCCCTCATGCCGACCATTGATGTTTCCTCTCCGACCGTAAATACAGCCTCAAGCGGACCGTGCTGACTGTCATGATCCGTTATGAATGCCAGGGCCAGGGCGACTCCGATGCCGTCATCAGCGCCAAGTGTGGTGTGATCCGCATGCATATAAAGTTCGCCGTCCGTTTCCTTCAGAATCAGACTGATGGGATCAGTACTGAAATCATGATTATGTCCAGGATCCTGTACTGCAACCATATCCATGTGTGCCTGGAAACATATGCTTGGAGCATTTTCATACCCCGGAGTTGCTCTTGCCGTGATTATAAGGTTACCGGTCTGATCAGCAATGCACTGCGCTCCGCTTTTGGCGGCATATTCCGCTATCCATTTCGACACAGCGGTCTCGTTACCTGATGCACGGGGAATTGAGGATATAATCTGAAACAGTTTCCAGACTCTGGCTGAAGGTAATTCTTGTAATCTATCCATGGTGTCCTCTACTTTGGCTGACTGTGTTTCTGATTTTAAACTCAGGTGAATTCAAAAACCACATTTTTATGAGTCTTTTAAGACTGTCCTTTCCTGAAGGAAATCTCGATCCGCAGCAGGTATGCGATTGCAAGAATGTAGAGCGATACGCTCAGAGCGATGCAGAGTCCGGTAAATCCGTGTGGACCCCACAGAATGTTTTTAAAGCAAAGCAGAAGTCCCGCAGGAACTGCGAAAAACCAGTAGGCAACAACCGACATTATGGTGATGATTCTGGTTTTCAGAAGACCTCTCAGAATTCCGATGCCTATTGTCTGGCAGTAGTCTCCCACCTGGTAGACTGAAACGCATATGAAAGCATCTCTGAGAAGTTCGAACACCTCCTGATCATCGGTATACATTCCTATAATCCCGTCTCTCAGAAGAAAGGATGCAAGTCCTGTGAGTACGGATGCAATCAGTCCGAGAATAAGACAGGTTGTCACTGTTACCCTGGTCTTTTCATATTCATTTGCTCCGACTGTGTATCCCACTCTTATGGAAACAGCATTGGAAAGAGACATGGGGATCATGTAGAGGACGGACATATAATTGAAAAAGATCTGATTTGCCGCCATGGCATTGGTTCCCATGGCTGTGACAACAAATGCAAAAAAGGAAAAAATGCCGATTTCAAAAAACACGGCAAGTCCCAGAGGAAGACTCAGCATGGCATATCTTTTCAGCACCGTCATGCTGATTTTTGGCGGTCTTGAGAATATTCTGCAGAGTTTAAGATAGTTTATCCTTCTTATCAAAAGCAGCTGAACTGACAGCATCAGCATCTGGACCGTAACTGTTGCCACTGCACATCCCGTACCTCCGAGGGCCGGCATGCCGAACTTTCCGTATATGAAAATGTAGTTGAGAACGATATTGAAAAGCAGACCGGATATACAGCATATCATGGTGACAACAGTGTTGCTTATGCCGTCTGTCAGTGTTCTGAAAGAATTGAAAGCAAAAAGAAAAGGCAGACCAGGACATATTATCAGCAGATAATCCGTGGCAACAGTTTCGACTCTGCTTTCCAGATCCAGATACGGAAATACCATGGTGGCTGACAGAATTGCGACTGCCGCAATGACTGTTGCTACTACGGAGGCGTACAGCAGCTGATAGAAATGAAATCTGATCCTGTCAGGTTTTCCGGCTCCGTGATCTGCCGCGATAATCGGTGTGACAGCCATCATTAGGGATGAAAGAGGTATAATAACCAGTAAGTATACGGAAACGGCAAGAGACAGTCCGGCAAGTTCAGATGCACCGACACGTCCTGCCATGACTGTGTCTGTAAAGGCCATGCCGGTGTGAGCCAGACTTCCGAAAAGAATGGGGGATGACAGCCTGAGCAGTCTTCCGGCTTCCTGCCGGCTGTATGTAAGGTTCATCGGATTCTCCGGAGTGTATCAGTAAGATGCTGAACATATTCTCCGGACTGACTGGTCGCTGTTTTCACGGATCTGATATCTTTCATTTTTAGTTTTGCTGCAGCTGTTTTGCCTTTAATCTGGTTTGAACCATAAACCAGGCAAGAGCGTGCATGCTCTGCTCAAAGTTACCGGAAAAGATGAGATTGTTAATTTCCTCAGGAGTATGAAGTTCAACATCAAGATATTCAGTGCTGTCCAGGTTCTGATTGCCTGCTCTGGTACATTGCTCGGCAAGAAAGATATGGGCGTAGTTGCTTGATATGGTTGCATTTGACGGAATGCTGAGAAGCTTTGTGATGCGTCCGGCCGCATATCCGGTTTCCTCCATCAGTTCTCTTTTTGCAGCCCGGAGCGGCTCCTCATATTCTCCCGCTCCGTATTCACTGCAGCCGCTGTGATCAAGACCTCCCGCCGGAAATTCCGTGGTAACTTTCATTACTCCCTGTCTGAACTGCCTTACGCAGATATACCTTCCCTCCGTGTCTGAAGCAACGACAACCACATAATCCTTTCGTGTATAGCTGTAGTACGGGGAGAATGAAGTGCCGTCCGGGAACTGGAACTCTGATTCCCTGAAATCTATCCATTTGTTTGTGATGATATGTCTGACACTTTTTTCCTTCCACATTAGCCTTTCTTCATCGACCCTGTATCCGAAATGCTGAACTGTTTTTCCCTTTTTTTCTTCTGCTGTCATTTTCTTGTCTCCGCTGCCGGTGTGATTATACCCTAAACCGGCGAATGTCGATCTGTGAAATCTATCTAACATATTTTTGCATGGAACTGTTATCATTCCAGACTGAGGGGAGTGTATTTCATTAGCTAAGAATTTTCCTCTGGGAATTATTTTCAGGATACCGGCGGAGAGCACATGGTAGAGGACGATATTTCATTTATCGAGGTTAAGGATGACATCGGGATTACATGTATATGTTCCCTTGCCGAGACTATATGGTATGAATTTTTCCCGTCCATAATTTCTCTTGAGCAGATTGAATATATGCTTGGCAAATTTCTTTCAAGAGAGGCCATAGAGCGGGATATGAAGAACGGTTACCGTTTCTTTCTGTGCAAGGACGGCCGCGAGTACATAGGCTTCATTTCGATTCAGCCCAAGCAGGATCAGACTGAATCCGGGATCAGGAAAAGACTTTTTATTTCCAAACTCTACCTGGTTCAGGAATACCGCGGCGTGCATCTCTGCAGACGCTTTATGAACAAGATCCGGTCGGAGGCTGTTGATGCAGGTTGCAGCGAGGTTTATCTTACAGTCAACAAGTACAATTCTCATGCCATTGATGTCTATTATCACTACGGTTTCCGTAATGAAAAATCAGTAGTAACTGATATCGGCGGTGGTTTTGTCATGGATGACTACGTTATGTCATGTCATGTTGACGAACTGAATCTTTAGGCTGTATGTTTTTTACCTTTCTTAATCTGATATCTTTCATCACAGTCATGTCAGTGCTGTGGTGCTTCCGTTCCTGCAGCAGATGGTTTTCTGTTCCTGCATCTATTTTCATGTTTTTCGGACTGCTGAAGATTCCGGTATTTGTTTATTATGGTGGCAATCTGTTTTCACCTCAGTTGCCGCGCCATGCTGTGATTTTTTTTTCATGGTGCTCCGGTTTTCTCTGGATCAGTTTCGCCCTGACTCTGCTGCTCTGTGCACTGCATCTGATACCGGTTGTAAAAAGCAGCGGTGAGAAGATCCGCAGTTTCTGTTTTCCCTTAATTTTTGTTCTGGCTGCTCTTTTTGCAGTTCTGACTGGTCTTAATGCTCTCAGACCGCCGGAGCTTGTAAAGGCTAATGTTTTCAGATCTGATGAGCATGTTTTTAACCGGCCCATGAAGATCATTCAACTCTCGGATCTGCATCTCAGCTCTCTGACTGACGGAGCCTGGTTTGCCGATATGATCACGACTGTTAATTCCCAGGAACCGGATCTTGTTATTCTGAGCGGTGATGTGGCGGATGGAACAGTTTCCAGAAGATCACCGTTCGTGGATCGTTTGAAGGAGATAAAGGCTTCAAAGGGTATTGTGGTGGTTCCTGGCAATCATGAATACTACATTGATTATCATGGCTGGATGAATCTGTACAGAGGCATGAATTTTACTGTGCTGGAAAACGGAGTATGGTCGTTCAGATATGAGGATGTCATTGTTGATATAATCGGGCTGACGGATGAGGAGGCTCGACGGCATGATCTGCCGGAGCCAAGGGCTGCAGTGATGAACAGATCTGATCCGAGCGAAGGAAGAATAAGAATACTTGTGAAGCACCGGCCGAAGAATCTTGATACCATGATAGCACCGGGATACGGGATCAGGCTTGCCTTAAGCGGACATACACACGGAGGAATGATTCCTATTCTCTCTCCGCTCGTTGCTTTCATGAATTCCGGCTTCTGCCAGGGAAAGTACAGGATCGGGGATACTATCCTGTTTGTATCAGACGGTACATTTCTGTGGAACGGATTTCCTTTCAGATTAAACTCCCGCAATATGATTGCGGAATTCATATTTGAAGGATAAAAAATGCGATCCGGAAACGGTGTGATCCGACAGCGTGATTCCGGCAGGTGTGATTAGGGAAGGGTTTGTTTTATGAAGTTAAGGTACATGATTGCCAGTATGCTTCTGGCTGCTTTTATTTCAGGGTGCGGAGAAGATTCCATTGAAACAATAAGCAGGACCAAAACTCCTGAAGAGATTTATCTCATGGCCAGGGATTACATAAACGGTTATGATCATGAAATCAGCCATGACAAGGCATTTCTTTTGTATTCCATGGCTGCCGAGCGCGGTTATCCTCCTGCCGAGTATATGATTGCCAGCCTGTACCATACTGGGAGCATGGTAGAGGCTGATATGGACAAGGCTGCCGATTACTACATACGGGCTGCGGATCACGGCATAGTCGAGGCTCAGTGTGTAATCGGCGGGACTCTTTTTGAGAACAACGGTCTGAAAGTGAGCGAGGATGTGGCTCTTGATAATCTTATGAAGGCTGCTGTTTCAGATCCGAAAGCCAAGACTCAGCTGGCATACCTCTACCTGACGGGAACCTATGTAAGGAAAAATGTAAAAAGGGGACTTGAACTGCTTAATGAGGCTGTAAAGTATAATGAACCCCGTGCTCTTGTCGCTCTTTCCTCCGCGTATATCAACGGCGATTTCGGAGTGGAAAAGGATTACTACAAGGGCATCAGTCTGCTGAATATTGCAGTTGCCCAGCATGATAATCTGGAGGCTCTGATTGCATACAGCGATGTATATATGAACGGCAAGGGCGTTGCCGCTGATGAACGCAGGGGACTTGACTATCTGAGGCAGGCTGCGGAAAGAGACAGCATCCAGGCTCAGTATCTTCTTGGCAGCTACTACTGGAAGCATCAGGATTATGCCAAATCTGTTCACTGGCTGACCTTGGCGGCAGGAAACGGCATGACTCCGGCCCAGGAGCAGTTGGGATATCTGTACGCCAACGGACTCGGGGTTGAGCAGAATGAGGATACAGCCATAGAATGGTATGAGAAGGCGTCTTTAAGAGGAAGCAGTTCAGCCAGGTATCAGCTGGCAGTTCTGCTGAGTCATAAGGCGGATCGGGCGGACAGAATTTCAGAACTTGTCAGTGATCTGGCTGAACTTGCCAGGACCGGTGATCTCAGTGCGATAAAGAAACTGTACTACCTTTATGCCGGATCCAGATCCCCGGAACTTCAAAGCGGGGCTGAAGAGTATCTGCAGAAAATTCTTGACAGCAAAAATATGGAGCTTATAACGCAGATTGCGAAGGAACGGTTCAGCGGAAGTGTCAATCTCTATGCTGACAAGGATCTTGCCTTCAGGCTAATGAATTATGCCGCCATGTCGGGCTATACTCCTGCCCAGATCCAGCTGGCAGACTGGTATCGGGCCGGTGAGATTCAGAATGAAATGAATTCTGAGGAGAATAACAGCATGAATGCATATATCTGGTATTCCATAGCGGCGGAAAGAGACGGAACTGCAAAAAATTCAAGACGCAACATTCATCTGCGCAAGGATGAGGTTCAGCGTGCAAATTCGGAAATCAACAGATTGAAAAAGGAAATCAACAACAAATGAGCAACAGTTTTTTAGTCGGTTCATTCATTCTGGCACTGACCGGTGTGACGGCTGCGGTTCAGTACTACTGTGCTGATATTCCTGACGGGGATACAAAAGAACTTCTGGAAATTATATCTACTGAGAATGCGGAACGTGAGGATCTGAAGGAGATCTCCCAGGATGAACTTGAGAGCGGCAGTACTTCTCAGCAGCAGGACTTAAAGAACGGGGAGAGTCGCGGCACCGACAGCATTAAGACTGATGACACTGAAAAGAAAGTCGAAGTCAGCAGTTCGGCATCTGATGCCGCAGTGCGGGAAAATGCTGATGGCGGTAAATACGAAACAGCCGACGGCTCTGTTCAGGAAGCTGCAGAAACTCAGCAGGGAGACAGTGCTGAAAAAGACTCCCTGACCGGTGCCGGGAACACCGGAGGCTCAGCCGGATCTCAGAATACCGCAGCTGACAGCCGGACCGGTGCTGATCCGGCCGGGGAATATTTTAAAAAAGCCGAGGAAATGGAAGCTGCCGGCAGATTTACCGATGCCGCTCTTCTGTATATGAAGGCCACGGAGCTTAATCATCCCGAAGCCCCGAATTCTCTTGGAATTCTTTATCTTCAGGGTGCGGGCGTCGAGGAGGATTACACCAAGGCAAGACTGCTGTTTGAGGAGGCACTGCGTCGCGGATCGAAGGAAGTGTACAAATCTCTCGGTTTTATTTATAAAACAGGCAGAGGTGTGCCAATTGATTCTGACAGGGCTCTGATTTATTTTATGAAACCAGCACAGGAAGGAGACGCCATGTCTCAGAACGAGATCGGTACAATCTATCAGTCAAAGTCGAATGATGAAGCATACCGCCAGGCAGCCCTTTGGTACGAAAAGGCTGCGGAGCAGGATTATGATCCAGCTTTGTACAATCTTGCTCTGCTGTACAAGGAGGGTAAGGGAGTGTCAAGGGATCCTGTTCGATCCGTATCTCTGCTGCGAAGGGCGGCAGAGCACGGTCATGCCTATGCTCAGCATGATCTGGCGGCTGCATATGCTGCCGGTGAAGGTGTTGAAAAGGATATGATTCAGATGTACGCATGGTTTACAGTTGCAGGTCATGCAATTCAGGCGAGTCTTGACTACCGTTCCATGCTTGGTTCGCTTATGACTGAAGAGGAGCGGGCAAGGGGCGAGGCTGCAGGTGAGGAGTATTTTGGACTTTACGGCTCTCATGAATAGGAACAGCAATTACAATGAAAGGAATCAGTATAATCAGGTTTGTGTTTTTGTGTGCATGCTCTCTGCTTTCATTTGAGTGCATGGCTGCCGGAAAACCGTCTGCCATGGATCTGGAGAGTCTGCAGCAGAATCCGCGTGTCACTCATCATACCGAAAGTATAAACGTCGGCGGCGGTGAGAAGAAGGAAATGACTGCGGCTGAGAAGATGCAGCATAATGCCAACCGTGAAGCCATGATGAAGAACTGGAAAATTAATTTTTCCTATGATCCGAATTCATACTCAGGCAAGTATGTTCATTCCTCCGGAGCAAGAGCCGCATATGTCAGACTTGTCGGCAGATTTGTTGAGGAGAACAAACCCGGAACCACCTCCCTTGAACTGACAAAAACACTAATCGGAAAATTCAGGGCTGATCAGGATACTCTTAAAATCTATTCTCCGGAAATGTCCAGTTTTGATGTGCGGATCGACAGAAACAAACCGCTTGGTCCGGAGAATATGATCAGAGTGTTTGTACGCAAGGATGACGTAAATGATGCTGCAACCATTATTCATGTCATAGGCAGCGTGTCCCATGATGATCTGAACTATATAGTTGAGGATTTCTTTCTGAAAATCGAGTCTGTCATGTCAGGTAAGAAGGTAATGACGGGTGACAGTGCCGATCGGAAAGATGACCTGAAGAAGGATCAGAACACAGGTGGTAACGGCGGATCAGGAGATGCAGAGCATTCTGACAGCGGTAATAAGTAACTGTGCAGGATAAGGGCGGTGTAAATTCGGATCCCTGATCAGCCGGACAGCGATCTTGTTTTTTGCAGGAGGATGAATTATGGAGTTTACCGATTTCAGTTTTCGCGATTTTGTAATTACCAAGGCTCAGCCTGGTGACGGACAGATAATTCACGAGCTGATGACAGAACTGTGCGGATATGAGGGACTTTTATCCCAGTTTCATTCATCACCGGAGGATCTGGAAAACATTCTTTTTAATCTTCACTGCGGTGATGCTCTTCTGATTTACGACAACCGCTCTGATGCAGTTATAGGAGTAATGCTGCTTTCCTACAACTTTTCATCTTTTAAAGGCAAGCCTGGAATATTTATCGAGGATTTCTACATAAGGGAGGAATTCAGAGGCCGGGGTATAGGAAGCGCTCTGCTGATGCGTCTGAAATGGGTGGCGAAGGAGCAGGGCTTTGGACGCATTGACTGGCTGTGCATGAAAAACAACAGATCATCAGTTCAGTTCTACAAAGCGGCAGGTGCCAGGTGTCTGGATGAATGGCTTCTTTTCCGTTTTGATTCTGAAGATTTTGATCGGTAGAAGAACCGTTCTGAATTTGCTGGAGTCTTGCCGGTGCAACTGTACTGCTGATAATCAGCATGATTTTACGCCTATACTTTGTTCAAAAAGGATGTCAAATGTAAAAAAGTAGTGCATTATTTCTCTTTTTGATAAAAGACATATTGCATTATGAGGGAAATGTTTAGAAAATAGGTGGGATAATTTTGTCGCAAGAATAAGTTAATCTCGTCGATAAGTCTGTCGCATCGAATAATTATTAAAAATCTGCAATTGAGTTAAACGACTATGAAAAATCTAATATTGGTAACATCTCCGCCAGCCTGTGGCAAGACTTTTGTTTCCAGGGAAATAGCCAGGAACCTGGATCATGTTGTATACCTTGACAAGGATACTCTGATTGTTCTTTCACACCAGATTTTCAAGGTGGCAGGTCAGGAGTGCAACCGTAGTTCCGATTTTTTCGAGGAGCATATACGTAATTATGAGTATTATGCGGTACTTGATCTGGCTTTCGAGGCTCTGCAGTACGAAGATAATGTTCTGATTAATGCTCCGTTTACCCGTGAGATCAGAGATCCCAAATATGTTGCCGATTTGCGAGCTAAACTTGCAGAGCAGGGTGCGAATCTCTTTATTGTATGGGTTGAAACAGATCCTGAGGTCTGCCATAAGCGGATGATTGAGAGAGCGTCTGATCGTGACGGATGGAAGCTTGCACACTGGGATGAGTACATTTCCCGCTGTAATTTCAACCGGCCTGAAAATATCGGTGAGATTTTTATATTTCATAACAACTCAATGGATGAGTTTAACGAATCTATTGAAAGAATTAAAAAGGCTCTTAATTAATAATTTTCGTTTTTTCAGAGACATTTTTGTTATTCCCTGTTTTTTTAACGGAAGCAGAAATGTCTCTTTGTTTTTTTGAACTGCCGTAATCATTCCTGTTTTACCTGGCATCGTCTGATCCTCTTCTGATCCGTTCAGCATTTCAGTTAATGCCTGACGATGGATTTTAATCTTCGTGATGCAGTTTGCAAACATCAGGTTTCATACTCTTTTCCTTTTTCATGATTTTCCGACGGTTGCCGGTGTTTCCCGCGTTTCCTGCGTTTCCTGCGTGAAGCATTTTTCAGAAAAATCTTCAGAAACCGCAGATGATCTGCATCGGCAGTTATGAGGAAATCAGCCGGACTCATTCAGAATCATGACGTGGCGTATTCAGGCTGTTATTAAAAAGTTTCAGCCTGACTGTTACCATTAATGTTGCATTTCTCTGATCAGAAACCGAATTATAGTCGGATCGATAATCTATTCTGCCGGAATTGATTGTACATATGTTAGACACGTAAACCGGATCAGCGGGCAATAATGGTATTTTTGCCGATTAAGTCAAGTATTGCGATGTTTTGATGATGTATGATCAGAATCTGTGAATTTAGATTGCATAGTCCGAATGTACTTTTTTCTGTTTGTTTATATGTGCCTTCCCTGGATACACAAGCCATCATCAGTTCTGATTAGAAATGTAGTCTGGAGATATGGCCGGTTTTAAGTTACACCGGAGTATGGCTGTCATCGGTTGGTTTTCTGTCTTTTATGTAGATTAGTTTGTTGACGCAAGTGGAAGTTATATCTCAAAGTTTTGTCAGACTTGCCGGAGATTCCTCCGGAGATGTTTATTATGTTTTTTTTAAAGATTCTGATAACGGCAGTCTCAGACTGGTGAATTCCTCCGATCTTGCCTATCTGGATGATATGGATGACAGTGTTTCGTCTCTGTCTGTTCCTGCCGACAATGGCAGTGATGATAAACCTTCCGTGATCCCCCTTGAGCCGGTTGATGTTACAGAGGAAACTGTCCGCCGTTTCTGGAGAATGGATGTTACAGCCTGGGAACTTGCGGAAAAGGGACTTTTCCCTTTCAGTGATGAATTCAAACGGTATCCGCCCACTGAGGATGATATTTTCGGATTAATTGAAAATGCAGGCAGGCGAAAGAGTTTTGTTGCACTTTCTCTGTGGTGTGCCTGCTACTGTGAAATGAACAACTCTCTGTTTTTTCTGCAGTTTTTTGATCAGAATTTTTCACTTATTACCTTCATTGATTCCATAGTTCAGGCTGTTGGGTGTTTTGAACCTGATATTGACGACTGGACATTTCTCGAAGATCTTAAAGCATCATATCTGACCTACAGGGATAATCCTCTTACTCTGATGAAAACAGAGGATCCTCTGTTTTCTCGCATGATGGAACTGTTTTATGCCCGTGCCCATTTTTCATCTTCAGCACATGCTGAAGCTCCCCTTTATGCATCCAGACTGGAGGATGCTCTCAGGAGTGACAATCCCGCCCTGTGGAGACTTTACGCCTATGCGTATTACGGCGGTAATGATTTTGTTCCATGCGACTGGAAAAAATCTGAGAAGGCACTGCTGAAGCTGTACGGTCTGAGACATAATCCCCGCTACAGAAAGGATATGTGCTATGAGGCTGCAAATTCTCTTGGATATATATACTACAGTCACAGGGTAGGTAATCCTGATTACGCCAAAGCATTTAAGTATTTTTCCTATGCTGCTGAACACGGCATGATTGAGGCGACATATAAACTGTTTGATATGTTAAGCAAAGGTCATGGCGTTGCCAAGGATTACGGCAGGGCGTGGCAGCTTATCAGCAGACTTCATTCCATTATCGGTGAGGACGAACTTAAATATCCTGATGTTGCGCTGCGCATGGGATACTGCTACCGGGACGGTATAGGTGTCGAAGTTGATCGTGAAACAGCTCTTGAATATTTTGTCAGGGCACAGAACAGTCTCAGACACCGGCTTAAGAATGAACCTCAGTTTGGCGATGAGGTTGTTATGAAAAATATAAAAGCCGCCATTGACAGTCTGAAGGATGGAAATTTACATAACGGCAAAACGTGCTGATCATTTCGTAATTTTTGATTTTATCTGTTTTATTTTTTTTGTTTGATTTTTTGACAGGTGCCGATCGTTGGATATTCTGGTTGAACCTAAATTTGGTTATTTTGCGGGAGAAATCTACTGGATGCTTCAGTCCACAGCAGATGAGACCGTAAAACTTATACATATTGATGATGTCTGCAGCGGCAAATATCTGGAGCCTGACTGCAAGGTTGTGGAAACTATGGCGGATTCGTTTCTGCCGCTCAGATCTTCACACCCGAATGCTGAAACATTAAGAAGTCTGTGGCGACTTGACAAAACTCCATGTGAATTGATGAAGGAGGGACTGTTTCCGTTTGACGGACTGATCAAGGCATACGTTCCATGCGAGGAGGACCTGCTTCATTTTATAGATCAGGCTTTGCTTCTGAAATGCGTAGATCAGCTCGGACTCTGGTATGAAACCTTTGATGCGTTCTGGACTTCATCCGAGGATTATGTCTTTCTGATGAGCAACGGTTATCCCTGCATTCTACTTTTTTACAGCATCATGGAGATCCTCACGTATTCTGATGAAGAAGAGGAGCTCAAAGACTGTCTCAGAAGTTTAAAAGAACGCTATCTTGTCTACAGATCAGATCCTGTTCAGCTTATGTCTTCCGATGATCCGAATGTGTTCAGCATGATTTATCTGTTTGAAGCATATTCTCAGAAGAATGAAATTACAGAGACTGAGCGGGAAAAATTTATTAAACGGGTGGATGAGATGCAGTGCAGTACAGATCCTGTTCAGCTCGATCTGTATGTAAGCTGCTACTATGACGGTAATGCCATTATCAGTCCTGACTATAAAAAGGCGAAAGTTGCTCTTAACAGACTTTACAAACTGCGTTATAACAGGATTTTTTCTGAATTTTATTCCATACGTGCAGCCAATCACCTTGGACACATATACTATGACTGCGAGGGGACGGAGCACAATTACGGCAAAGCCTTAAAGTATTTTTCCTATGCAACGGAATACAATGATCATGATTCGGCAGTCTGTCTTTCCGATATGTTCGCCAAAGGTCATGCAGTTCCCAAGTCTCCTGAAACGTCTCTTATGCTGCTCAATAAGGTTTTCTCGCTTATAACAGAGGATGATCCTATTTTTCCGGATGTTGCCATGAGACTCGGCATTATTTACCGGGACGGAATTCTGGTTCCGAAAAACGAGGAAAAAGCCTACGACTTTTTTATGAGAGCAAAAAACAATATGGAAAATTTCCTTGAGGATGAGGGTGAACTTTCCTGCAGTACTACGATGGAGGATATAAACAGGGAGATAGCGTCTCTCGGCCGTTGCTCATTTGCTGATGAAGAGGAAGAAAAGTAACCGTAGCGTGATATGTCTAAATTTAGAACTGCTGAAGGTACTTTTTCAAAGACTGTAGATCCGGCAAATGAGAATCAGACAACAGGGCTGGGGAAAGGGACAGATTCATGAGGGTAACCGTAAACCTGTCATCAGAAGATGAGATTATCTAGCCTGATGTTATCTTCAGAATGGATCCTGTCATTTTCCGGAAATGAAAATTTTGGATCCTCTCTGACTGTTGTGCAGAGACTGATTCCTCTGTTTCTTTTCTCTGTCTGATTTTGGAACCAGTTATTCATTTTCTGCTGCAGTATTTTTAGCCAGCCTTTCTGCAGCTTCTGCGGAGACCGGTCCCGGAATTGAACCAAGATTTTTATCATAATTTGCAGATTTCAAATCAAACTGTCTGTTATCCCTGTTCTCGGCAAGCGAAAGATCTGAAACATCCTTTCTTCCTTCTGCTTCATCCCTGATTTCAAGGTTTGCTCCGGCGACAAAAACACCGAGTTTGATGTATTGCTGAATGAAATGGTTTACGCCTTCCCTGAATTCAAGCGTTGTGCCGTTTTCGCTGAACTCAGACTCTGTCTGAATTTTGTGAACCCCCGGCTTTAAAAGACGGTAAAAGAAGCGGCATCGTGAAGTTTCGCCGACAAACTGACCATCTACATACAGGCTCTTTTTGAGTCCTGCTCCAAATACGCTGCATGTGCGGTAAATGTAGAGACCGGACCACCCTGCCGGAGGAGGATTAAACTGCTTCGCATATGACTCAGCTTCAGGTGTCTGTGTGGCAACATTGACACAGCCGCTGATAACTGCTGCAGATAAACACAAAACAGGCAGAGAAATGTAATTATAGTTCTTGTACATTTGAAACTCCTTAAGATATGGATGTCGCGGTACTTTTACTGGCGAGAAAGGCGGGTATACATGAATAAATGATAAAATTGAGAAAATTAATGGTAATTTGTATGTGACTTCAAAAAAATGAACCGTATTTGGGGAGTACCTGACAGTTTCATGTGTAACAGCTGTGTATAGGTGTTTTCTGCACCATTTTTTGGGGGTGGAAGATAACCGCTGATTTTGGAATCATAATTCCTGTTCCGTATCAAAATGAATAGTATGTGTTGAGAGGGGAAACTCCATACTGCACCGGGCTGCAGCATATTCTCCCCGATCAGCAGGTACTTCGATACAAGCTACACAATCCTAGGCACAGTGCAGCTCGCGTTGAAGCTGACATAAATCTTCTTATATCAAGGAGCAATTATGAAAACAGGCAGTAAACTGAGCGAGGATGAGATCCAACTGTATAAGGCTTTCGTAGCGTCTAAAAAAGCACAGCCTGTGGCAGTAGATCTGGCGGCACGAGTCTTCCAGGTATGCTACATTGAACAGGACACCGG
>JAEEGG010009257.1_pt1 | contig 22122 bp, 14 predicted proteins | sample 9134161 | NCBI WGS metagenome assembly JAEEGG01 (sample SAMN16246543, study PRJNA631951) | gut metagenome | biome: gut microbiome; feature: rumen; material: CR-attached | host: Bos | place: Iran: Karaj | collected 2018-10
AAAACGATTGTGCGGCTTGCCAATTTGATTTGCAATTCGCTGATCAATCAGTTCAAGCAGCGTGAGACCATGCGCAGCATGGAGGGAGCAAGCTTTAGGGATCCCTTGACGGGGCTGCCGAATCTAAAGGGCGCTTCCCAGTGGTTCCAGGAATTTGCCGCCAACGAGCGCAATCATGAGAAGAGCTTGTCGGTTTCCATTTATGCGATTCCGCAGTATGCTTTGATTTATGAGAATTATGGAATTCACGTCATTGAGGAGATCATCAATTTGATGGCTGACAGATTGAAGGCGATGCGAGGCAGGGAAGGATTTCTTGCAAAGAATTCCGAGAGTGAATTCCTTTTGATTCATGCCTATGATAACCCGAAGTTGATTGAGGCTACAAATGCGAGGATTTCGTCCGTGGTGCAGTCAGCGATCACGGCATATAATCAGGAGAGCGACAATGCCTATGACGTGGAAGTCAGCATGGGTTGTACCGTGGCGGATCCTGGCTGGAATGGATCCCTGGGTTCCTTTGTAAAATACGCTTCAAACGAAATGTTCCTGAATAGAATGCATGATGGCGGTGTCGCTGAGAAGGTGAGGACAAAGGATTCTCACGTGGATTACATCGGCGTGTTCAATCTGCTTTTGGAGCATAATCTGTTCCGTTATCATTATCAGCCCATCGTGGATGCCAAGACAGGCGAGGTCTATGGCTATGAAGCGCTGATGCGTACCAAGGGAGGCATCAATCTTACGCCGCTGGAGATCTTGGACGCCGCAAGAGAGACGAAGCGGCTGAACGAGATCGAGCATGCGACCATGTTCAACATCCTGAAGCAGTATTCCGAGGAAAACGAGAAATTCCGCGGGAAAAAGGTATTTATCAATACCATTCCGAATCATTTCCTGACGGAGGAGGAATGTAAGCAGCTGACGGATAAATATCGGCAGTATCTGGATCAGGTCGTATTTGAGGTGACGGAGCAGGATTCAAGCTCTGATGAGGAGATGGAAGCGCTCAAGCGCTTTAGCGCGGGGAAGGGTGGCGTGCAGATCGCCATTGATGACTTTGGAACGGGACATTCCAACATCGTGAATTTGCTGCGGTATACGCCTCAGATCATCAAAATTGATCATTATCTGATCAGTGGCATTGACGAGGACGTCAATAAGCAGATGTTTGTAAAGAACACCATTGAATTTGCCGCAATGAACGGAATCAAGGTGCTCGCTGAGGGCGTGGAGACGCGTAATGAGCTGCGCACGGTCATTGAATTTGGCGTTGACCTGATTCAGGGCTTTTATACCGGACGCCCTGCTGAGGAGCCCGTGCAAACAATTGATGAAAGCATCTTAAACGAAATCATCAACGAGAATCTTTCGCTTTCCGTATACAGCAAGGGGAAGCAGAAGGTTTATACGGCCAGGGATGGAGAAGAGGTCAATATTGTTGATCTTGCGCTGAGAAAGTATAATTACGTTCACGTGGTATCGGGTGAGGTTCATCTGGTAGGACGAAAGGACAGCTCGCTCAACGTGGTGCTGAGGATTGCCGATAATGCGGACGTCCGTGTTGTCATGACGGACGTGAACCTGACGGGCATTGATGAGCCTGCCATTCAGCTGGGCAAGGGAAGCAACGTTGAGTTGAATCTGAATGGATTTAATTCCGTCAACAAAAACGGGATTTTGGTTCCCACAAATGCGAAGCTTCGCATGACGGGAAATGGCGCGCTGTTGATCAATGCAAACGATAATTTCACGGTTGGCATTGGAGCGAAATATGATGAACCCTACGGTGAAATCATCTTTGAACACACGGGAAGAATCAAGGTCATTTCCTCCGGAGATAAGCTTGTTGGCGTGGGAGGGGGCTACAGCGTGGCACCCATCACCATTGTGAGCGGACATCTTGAGATTGCGGGCTCCGGTATCTCCGTGCTAGGTATTGGAAGCACCGCAGGAGATGCGTTTATTGATATTGGAGAGGCCGTCGTTACGGTGAAGGAATCCGGAAATCAGGCTGTCGGCATTGGTACCGTGAAAGGAAAGACAAAGATTAGCAACAAGGGTGTCCTCAACGTCATTTCAGACGGAGAGCGTTCTGTCGGTATCGGCTCCATGTTTGGAAATGATTGTACCATTATGTTTGAGAAGGGAAAGGTTTCCTGCGTTGTTCACTGCGATACGGGTTCCTCCATTGGCACTTATTCAGGCACGGGTACGACCGTCATGAAGGATTGTGACATTACTGTTTACGGCGAGGGCTCCGCGGTTACGGGTATCGGCAGTTCCATGGGCAACTGGACGACCGAGGTTACGGGCGGTATACTTGACGTCAAGATTTTGTCGGGTGCAGGGCAGAGCTTTGGAAGTGATGATCGCCTGGTGATTACGGGTGGTAACGTCATTGACAGAAGCGGCGGTGAGGTTATCGCAAGGAATGCATATGGTCAGAAGCTTCACAAGGAAGTGAAGGACGTGGATCACTTCGAGCAGGTGATTTGGACGGAGCAAGGAGAATACATTTATGTGGCAGAGCGCACCAAGGAACATGAGGTAATGTGCATCTATCTGCCATAGGAGTGAAACTCGGGGATTGGCCTTGATTGTCTTTCTACTAACCATTTGACCTAGAAAGACAATCAAGGCCATCCCCTCGAGGTTAAAGAAATTTTACTAACCATTTGACCTGGAAAGACAATCGAGGCCATCCCCTTGAGGTTAAAGAAATTTTACTAACCATTTGACCTGGAAAGACAATCAAGGCCATCCCCTCGAGGTTAAAGAAATTTTACTAACCATTTGACTAAGAAAGACACTCGAGGCCCTCCCCTCGAGTGTAAGGTCAAGTTAAGTATAAGAGGAGACAGATGCACTATGAGAGGGCGGTTTCGGAAAGGAAGCCATCCTCATAAATTTGGAAAGGTATTTATGATATTGTAATGAAATGTTTATACTTTTTTTATTGTATTTTGCATGGCTCTGTGTTATATATGTTATAGAACAGCAAGAAAGAGTGAAATGAAAGTTTGTATCAGTAAGGTTTGCAGAAAACCTGATTGATATGGAAAGGGGGATAAGGTTATGAATATTCAAAAGTTTACGCAGAAATCTCTTCAGGCCGTGGACGGCTGTGAGAAGCTGGCCGTGGAGTTTGGAAATCAAGAGATTGAGCAGGAGCATTTACTGCTGAGCCTATTAAGGCTTGAGGATAGTCTGATTCTGAAGCTCATTGAAAAGATGGAGATTCAGAAGGAGCACTTTGTCAATCGCGTGGAGCAGGCTGTGGAGAAGCGCGTGAAGGTGCAGGGCGGTAATCCTTATATTGGTCAGTATCTGAACAAGACGCTGATCACGGCGGAGGATGAGGCAAAGCGCATGGGAGATGAATATGTTTCCGTGGAGCATCTCTTCCTTGCCATGCTAAAGAATCCGAATCGTGAGATCGCAGCACTCCTGAAGGAGTATGGCATCACGCAGGAGAGGTTTTTGAAGGCACTTTCTACCGTGCGCGGTAATCAGAGGGTGACGAGCGACAATCCTGAGGCAACCTATGATACCTTGGAAAAATATGGACAGGATTTGGTGGAGAAGGCTAGAAATCAAAAGCTGGATCCCGTCATTGGCAGGGATAATGAGATCAGAAACGTGATCCGTATCCTTTCGAGAAAGACCAAGAACAATCCCGTGCTGATCGGTGAGCCTGGTGTTGGTAAGACGGCCGTAGTGGAAGGCCTGGCACAGAGAATCGTGCGTGGCGACGTGCCGCAGGGCTTAAAGGATAAGCGTATTTTTGCATTGGACATGGGAGCCCTGGTGGCTGGCGCAAAGTACAGAGGAGAATTTGAGGAACGACTGAAAGCCGTTCTGGAGGACGTAAAGAACAGTGATGGTCAGATCATCCTCTTTATCGATGAGCTTCATACCATTGTTGGTGCAGGCAAGAGCGACGGCGCATTGGATGCCGGAAATATGTTAAAGCCTATGCTGGCACGTGGCGAGCTGCACTGTATCGGTGCAACGACGCTGGATGAATATCGTCAGTATATTGAAAAGGATGCGGCACTGGAAAGAAGATTCCAGCCTGTCATGGTAGATGAGCCTACGGTGGAGGATACCATTTCGATCCTTCGTGGCATTAAGGAGCGCTATGAGGTGTATCATGGCGTGAAGATTATGGACAATGCCCTGGTGAGTGCGGCTACGCTGTCTCACAGATATATTACGGATCGTTTCCTGCCGGATAAGGCCATTGACCTTGTGGATGAGGCCTGTGCCTTGATTAAGACGGAGCTTGACAGCATGCCTGCGGAGTTGGATGAGGCATCCCGTAAGATCATGCAGATGGAGATCGAGGAGGCCGCCTTAAAGAAGGAGGATGACCACCTGAGCCAGGAGCGCCTTGAGGAGCTGCAAAAGGAGCTCGCCGAGATGAAGGCAGACTTTGCAGAGAAGAAGGCACAATGGGATAATGAGAAAGCCTCCGTGGAGCGCCTGAGTAAGCTTCGTGAGGAGATTGATCAGGTGAATTCCGAGATCGAGATTGCCCAGAGAAAGGGTGATTTGGAGAAGACGGCAGAATTATCCTATGGCAAGCTGCCCACGCTGAAAAAGCAATTGCAGCAGGAAGAGGAAAAGGTTGGCGGCGGTCTGTCCTTAGTTCATGAAAAGGTATCTGACGAGGAGATTTCAAGAATTGTCAGCCGCTGGACCGGCATTCCCGTATCCAAGCTGACGGAGAGCGAGAGAAATAAGACCCTGCACTTGGATGATGAGCTTCACAAGAGAGTCGTTGGTCAGGATGAGGGCGTGCAGAAGGTGACGGAGGCCATTATTCGTTCCAAGGCCGGTATCAAGGATCCGAGTAAGCCGATTGGCTCCTTCCTGTTCCTTGGACCTACCGGCGTCGGAAAGACGGAGCTCGCAAAGGCATTGGCGGCAAGTCTTTTCGATGATGAGAGCAACATGGTAAGACTTGACATGAGTGAGTACATGGAGAAATTCTCCGTATCGAGGCTCATCGGAGCGCCTCCCGGATACGTGGGCTACGAGGAGGGCGGCCAGCTGACGGAGGCCGTTCGCAGAAAGCCATACAGCGTGGTGCTCTTTGATGAGATTGAGAAGGCACATCCCGACGTGTTTAACGTGCTTTTGCAGGTGCTTGATGACGGCAGAATCACGGATTCTCAGGGAAGAACCGTAGACTTTAAGAATACGATTTTGATCATGACGTCCAATATTGGTGCGCAGTATTTGCTGGATGGCATAGATGAGGATGGAAGCATTCGCCCTGAGGCTGAGAAGGCCGTGATGGAGGATTTGCGTGCCCACTTCCGTCCGGAGTTCCTGAACCGTCTGGATGAGACAATCCTGTTTAAGCCTTTGACGAGAGACAACATTGGCGGCATTATTGATTTGCTGATGAAGGACGTCAATGCACGCCTTGCTGAAAAGGAGCTTTCCATTGAACTAAGCGATGAGGCGAAGAGTCTGATCGCAAGGGAGGCTTATGATCCCGTATATGGTGCAAGACCGTTAAAGCGTTATCTGCAGAAGAATGTTGAGACGTTGGCGGCGAGAAAGATTTTGTCAGGAGAAGTGGACGTGCGCGACGTCATTCGGATTGATGCTGACGGTGATGCGCTGAAAGCAGTAGTTATTAAGGGATAATATGACATTTTTAAGGAAACCCTCTAGCATTTTTGCCCAAAAAGTTGTATTCTAAAAGGAGAGACATGGGTAAGGAAATGCTTGGAGGGTTTCATGGCGAAAAGGTTAGCAACGTTTATTGGACAAATAAATCAGAGTTACTCGGAAGAGATGGTTTGTTCCGTTGTTGATGCGGCGAAGGAACTTGGTTACCTTGTCGATGTTTTTACGGAATTTGGATCCTATGGACAAAACTATCTCCATGCGGAAGGAGAGAGAAATATCATTCATCTCCCGCATTTAGAGGATTATGACGGCGTGATTATCGCTCCTGATACCTTTGGCGTGCCGGAAATGGAAAAGCAGCTGGATATTTTGCTGCTCTCCAAGGTGCAGGCAAAGCCCGTGGTGAGCCTTAGACAGGAGAAGGATTGCTTTTACAGCGTTCAGATTGATAACCGCCTCGCCATGGCGAAGCTTACGGAGCATTTCGTAAAGGATCACGGATATAAAAGAATCTGCTTTATGAAGGGACGGCAGGCCTTAAAGGATGCCGAGGAACGGTTTCAGGGGTACTTGGACGTCATGCAGAAATATGGTCTGCCCGTGACGGAGCATAATCTGTTTCAGGGAAATTATTGGCGAAATCTTGGAACGGCAGCCGTTGATTGGTTTTTATCTGGTCCGGAGAAGCCGGATGCCATTATCTGTGCGAATGATTTCATGGCGATTTCCGTTTTGATGGCGCTCAAGGAACGAAATATACGTGTGCCAGAGGAGATTGCCATTGCGGGTCTTGACGATCTGGAAGAGGTTCGTTATTTGGAACCTGCGATCACAAGCGTACATATGCCCTGCTATGAAATGGGCAGGCAGGCCGTATCTTTGGTAGACAAGATTAATCGCGGAGAAAAGTCAAAGCAGATTGTGAGACTTCCCGCTGAAATCATGCTTCGCAGAAGCTGCGGATGTGACAGGGAGGAGCAAGGTCATTGGGCGGAGCTTCTGTATGCAAACAAGAATTATTTAAGTGAAACGATCCTACAAAACGGCTTTATCAACGCTGATTACGAGAGCTGTGATACCATCGAGGAATTATTTAACATAGCCTATCAATATTCCTATAATTTTGCCTATGATGAGGTTTATGTGTGTCTCTGTGAACAAATGATGGATGCAGAGGAGCACGTTCTGGCACCGCAGCAGTACACGGACAACATGATTCTGCGAGCCATTTTGAAAAAGAACGGTGGGCATACCGTATTGGAGGAGAAATTTCCAAGGAGGGAGCTGCTTCCTGAGAAATATCGTTCGAAGGGAGAGCCACTGTATTTTTATCCCATTCATCATAAAAACAGATGCCTGGGATATCTGGTTCTGAAAACAGATAAGACGAGCGGCCTGAAGGAATTCTTTGGCTGTTGGACGACAGAGCTATGTAGCTGCCTGAATAAGGTGATCCTTTATGAAGAGAATAAAATGCTTCAGGAATTCCGAAAGCTCTCAACCATTGATGACCTGACGGGGCTGTATAACCGTAGAAAGCTGGAGCAGGAACTCAGTAAAAGGCTGTTTGTGCTGAAGTCGAAAAACATTGATTTGTACGTGTTCAGCCTCGACATGGACGGCTTGAAATTTGTAAATGATACTTATGGGCACATGGAGGGGGACGTCGCGCTAAAGGCCTTTGCAAACGTCATCAGTCATGCGGCTGGGGACAATGGCATGAGCTTCCGCGTCGGCGGTGACGAGTTTATGATTTTGGCATCGACGAGCGAGCCACAGGTGATTTTGGACATTGTTCAGAAAGTTGAAGAAGGCATCGTAAAATACAATGAAAGCGTAGAAAAGCCCTATGAGCTTGCAGGCAGCATTGGATATTCCATGTACAAAAAGGGCGAGGAGATTTCGAACTGTATTCGCAGGGCGGACGTCAACATGTATGCGGACAAGGTTTCGAAAAAGCATAACAGACGATAAGGGCTTGGAGGTAGAAACATGATACCGAAGGATCCGGTCATGCTTCTTAGCTTTATGAACTTAAAGCTACGAGATTATGGAAAGAATTTGGAAGAGCTCTGCGAGGATTTGGACATAGATCAGGCGGAGCTAGAGGAAAAGCTTGCGGGGATAGATTATCACTATGACGGGGAACGAAACCAGTTTGTCTAAGGGAGACCATCCGAATTCAGGGCGGCGCTGTCAGATTTGTACGGGCTGCGGCTTATGCCCTGGCGTAATACGAAAGGAAGCAGAGGGCCTTCGCATTCTGACAAGGCAGATGCTTGGCGAGGATGGAAAGGGCTTAAGGAATGCAGACGGGCTTCGATTGGTTGCAGCCGACATTGGAACGACCACGATCGCCATGGAGCTGTATGACGAGAGAGGCATTGTGCAGGATCGCTTTGTTTGCGTGAACCCGCAGACGGAGTTTGGCGCGGACGTGCTTTCCAGAATTCAGGCTGCGCAGGATCCGCAAAAAAAAGAGAAGATGTTTCATATGATTCGAAGCGCTTTTGCCCAAGGGGCAGAGCGCTTTTTGAAGTGGTTAAAGGAAGGGGAGCAGATGGTCTGCGTGATCGCGGCAAATACGGTCATGAGCTACCTGCTGATGGGGTGGGATCCCAAGGAGCTTGGACAGGCGCCGTTTCATGCCTTACGGCTTGCAGGAGCCAGATTTGTCGTGCAGAGCCCTGACGGAAGAAAAATGCAGTGTCTTTTGCTTCCAGGCTTTTCCGCGTTCGTGGGAAGCGATCTTATGGCGGGCGCGTATGCTTCCGGCATGACAGAGTCGAGACAGATGACGCTGCTTCTTGACCTTGGAACCAATGGGGAAATTCTCTTGGGCAATCAGGAGGAAATTCTGGCGACGGCGACGGCGGCAGGGCCTGCCTTTGAGGGCGGCGTAAATCGTGGAATCTGGGGAGCAGATTTGGTGAAATTTATGGCAAGGCTTTTGGAGGAGGGCGCGGCCGATGAGACGGGCCTTTTGAAGGAGCCCTATTTTGAACAGGGCATTCGCATTGGCAACGTCAAGCTGACGCAGGAGGCCATTCGAAGCCTGCAGCTTGCAAAGGCAGCCATTCAGGCAGGCATACGCATTCTCATGGAACAAAAGGGAATTATGTTGCATGAAATCGACCGCGTCATTTTGGCAGGCGGCTTTGGCTATTTCCTAAATCCAAGGGACGCCGTACAAATCGGCTTACTTCCTTCGGAGCTTGAGGCAAAGGCCATCGCAGGCGGAAATACGGCCCTTACAGGTGCAAAACTAATTGGCAGCACCCTACTACGGCGTTCCTTCTGGGAGAGCGATATCCTTTGGACGCATGATTGTCCCGTGCGCGTCATCAATCTGGCTGAGCAGGCGCACTTTCCGGAGTATTACATGGAGGCCATGAATTTCTGCACTGTTTAAGAAAAGCATCGCGTTGAACAATATAACGTACCAGCCCCGAGTATTTAGAATAACGTCCAACCCTGCCTTCATAGATTAGAGGGAGAAATCGGTTTTGGAGTAGGGCATGAAAAAATGGTTGCTGTGCATGGCCATTTTGGATCTGGGTTTATTATTGGCTTGTATGGTATTTAGTCAGCTGCATGGCAGGCAGTTCCTGACTGCAACGGGAATAGTGGACGAGGGCATGGATGGGAGAAGGAGTGGGGAGCGCATAAGGCTCACGGAACGGAAACGGATTGCACTGACCTTTGATGATGGGCCGCATCCGGAATATACGGTACAATTATTGGACGGACTGAAGGAACGTGGCGTACAAGCCACGTTTTTTGTTACGGGAGAGCATGCAAATCTTCATCCGGACATTATTCAGAGAATGCATGAGGAAGGGCACCTGATTGGAAATCATACCTACCATCACGTGAAGCTGCAAAGTGATAACCGCTTGGAATTCAAAAAAGAACTTCTCATGACCAATGCCGTGCTTCAGGAGATTACGGGGGAAGAGGTGCTTTACGTAAGGCCACCCTATGGAATTTGGGATCGGAGTTTTGAAAAGGAACTGAACATGTTCCCTGTTCTTTGGACCATTGATCCCACGGATTGGTACTGTCTTAACGCAGACACCGTCACGAGGCGTGTCGTAAAGAAGGCAAAGGAGAATGCCATTATTCTGCTTCATGACTATTACCAGACCAGCGTAGAAGCGGCGCTGCGAATCATTGATGAATTACAGGAGGAGGGCTACGAATTTGTAACCGTAGATCAAGTACTGTTGGAATAGGCGTTGCTGGCGGCATAAAAAACAGGCATTGGTACGAAGCCAATGCCTGTTGTATCATTAAATTACTTTAAATCCTTCATGGCGCAGTGATCCATGTCGTCGAAGTCCTGATTTTCACCAACCATTCCCCAAATAAAGGTGTATGCCTGGGTGCCGCATCCGGAATGAATGGACCAGCTCGGAGAAATGACAGCCTGCTCGTTTCGCATGATAATGTGTCTTGTCTCCTGAGGCTCACCCATGTAATGCATGACGAGAGCATCCTCAGGCATGTCAAAATAGAGATAAACCTCCATTCTTCTGTCATGCGTGTGGCAGGGCATGGTATTCCAAACGCTGCCAGGCTCCAGCTTCGTCATGCCCATCTCGAGCTGACAGCTTTCTACCTGACCGGGAAGAATATACTTACAGATGGTGCGATGGTTGGAACCCTCCAGAGAGCCGAGCTCCACCTTATTGCAATCCTTTACGATGACAACGCCTTCCTCGGGTGTTCCGTTCGGCTTAATCAGAACGGTGGGACAGGTTCTGTGGGCAGGCGCGCTGTTTAAATAGAACTTCGCGGGATTGGAGGTGTCAACACTGGCAAAGGTAATTTCCTTGGATCCCATGCCGATATACATGCCTTCCTTGTAAGCAACTTGATACTCCCTGCCATCAATGGTGATGACGCCCGCACCACCGATATTGATGACGCCAAGCTCACGGCGCTCGCAAAAATATTTTGCCCGAAGCTCATCGCCCGCGGTAAGCTTTAACACTTCCTTTACGGGGACGGCAGAGCCGGTGATGATTCTGTCAATATGGCTGTATACAAGCTTAATTATGTCTGGCTGGAAGAGATCATCAATCAGAAATTCCTCACGCAATCTTTCCGTGGTATAATACTTGACGTCCTTGGGGGATGAAGCAGTTCTTAGTTCCATAGTTATTCCTTTCTTATTTCTTTCACTGATGAAAATGCTAGTTTACAGTTACTCTACGGTTTTCAGGTCAAATCCGAAATACTTTACGGCGTTGTTATAGCTGATGCCTCTGACGATTTCGCCAAGGATCTCATAATCCTCGGGGAACTCACCGTTCTCTACCCAAGTGCCGAGCAGGTTACAAAGAATTCTGCGGAAATAATCATGGCGCGTATAGGAGAGGAAGCTTCTTGAGTCAGTCAGCATGCCGACAAAGCCGGAGAGATTTCCGAGGTTTGCAAGGGAAATCATCTGATCCTGCATGCCCGTCTTGTGATCATTGAACCACCAAGCGCTGCCCTGTTGAATCTTTGCTACCGCCGTGCTGTCCTGGAAGCAGCCAAGGATGGAACCAATGGTCTGGTTGTCATTGGGATTCAGGCTGTAGAGAATGGTCTTCGGAAGCTCATTCGTGCAGTTCAGCGCATTCAGATAATCCGTGATCTCTGCAGCGGGAGCGTAATTGTTAATGCAGTCATAACCAGTGTCAGGACCAAGCTGCTCAAAGCGCAGGGTATTATTGTCTCTCTTACAACCATAGTGTAGCTGCATCACCCAATTTCTCTTCGCATATTCGCGGCCCATAAACAGAAGAAAGGCAGTCTTAAAACGGATCTCTTCCTGACGATTTACGGTCTGTCCATTCCTTCTCTTTTCAAAGATGGCTTCCACTTCCTCGGCAGAGGCGGGAGCGTAGTAAACGTATTCAATGCCATGATCGGAAACGCGGCAACCGCGCTCAGCGAAGAAATCCATTCTGACGGACAGGGCCTTGCAAAGAGAAGCGAAGGAATCAATCTTTACGCCGGAAACCTTTTCCAAAGTGGCCAAATAATCCAGATAGTTCGGCTTTTCAAGATTCATGGCCTTGTCGGGTCTCCATGCAGGTAAAACCTGAACGTCAAAGGTCTCATCCTCTGCGATCTTTTTATGACATTCCAAATCATCCACGGGATCATCGGTCGTACAAATCAAGGTAACGCCGGAATTCTTGATGATGTTGCGAACGCTCATGGAAGGCTCGGCAAGCTTTTTGTTGCAAAGCTCCCAGACCTCCTCCGCGGTGTTCTTGTTCAGAACGCCCTGATACCCAAAATATTTGCGAAGCTCTAAATGGCTCCAGTGGAAGAGGGGATTGCCAATGGCCTTTCCGAGGCACTCAGCCCACTTCATGAATTTCTCCTTGTCGGAAGCATCACCAGTAACGTAGCGCTCCTCTACGCCGCAGGAACGCATGAAACGCCACTTATAATGGTCGCCGCCCAGCCAAACCTGCGTAATGTTGTCAAATTTGCGATCCTCCCAGATCTCTTTTTGGTTGATGTGGCAATGATAATCCAATACGGGCATGTTTGCCGCGTAATCAAAGTATAACTTCTTTGCCACGTCGTTTGAAAGGATAAAATCCTTGTCCATAAATGCTTTCACGAAATAATCCTCCTTGTTTTATGACACTTTATTTTGAAATGGTTCTTTCTCAAAGCATAAGATTTTCTCGAGTGGTATGTGCTTCCTCCAATGGAGATTTCCTTTTGCAAATGATACCGTTGCAAATGATACCGTTGCAAATGATACCGCCCGAAGACCGACTAGGGAGTCGTGGAACGCTTAATCAATTTTCCAGAGAAGACGGATTCCGCAGGCATTTCCTCACCGGATAATACGCTGAGTAAGGTCTGCACAAGCTGGTGCGTGAGATTCTCCAAACGATTGTCTACGCTCGTGAGCTCCGGATAACAGCAGGCAGTCAGCATGGAATTGTTGTATCCAATTACGGCCAAATCTTCAGGGATGCGCAGGCCGTTTTTCTGCGCATATTTGATGGCGCCAACGGCGAGAGAGTCATCGGAAGTGATCACGCCATGGAACTGGACGCCATGGTCTGCGATATCCTGGATGAATGCCATGATGGCATCAATCTGATCTGTCCGTCCGTCATAGAAATGAATGTAAGGAGCATAGTCTGCAAGCTTATAGCTCTTCATGGCTGCCTTATATCCGCTGAGCTTTTTCGTACCACTGTAGGAATTGGAGTCGTAGAGATAAAGAATGTCGTCAATTCCGGCCCGGATAAGGCTCGAGGTCGCTTCAAACATGGAAGCATAATCATTGCAGAGCGTGCAATAGACGTTGGGACAATTATAAGAAGCGTTGAGCAGCATGACGGGAACCTGCTTGGCAGCCTCACGGATGTATTCATTCTCGTCTTCAACGTTGGAAACATAGTGAGAGCCAACCAAAATCAGGCTGTCTACCTTTTTAGAAAGAATTAATCGGATATAGCTCTGACGATCCGCCAGGTCATAGCCGGTACAGCAGAGAAGCGATTCATAACCATTGGCATGAAGCTCCTGCTCTAAATAATACACGGCCTTCGCTAAAAAGAGGTCGGAGGAATCCGCACAGAGAATGCCGACCGTCCGCAGGGAATGAAGCCCCATGCCACGTGCATAGGCATTCGGCGTATAATCATATTTCTCAATGACACTCATGACCTTTTCCCGAGTGGAGGCCTTGACGCTGTCGCTGCCATTTAAAACGCGGGAAACGGTGGCAATGGAAACACCTGCTTTTTTTGATATGTCGTAGATGGTAAGTGCCATATGCTTTTCCTCTCCTTACGTAAGAATGTGGATCCTGTTACATATTTTTGTAAGCAGTTACAAAATATGCTATCATTATAATACGTGCCATAGGAAAATGCAACAAAAGAAATCTAAAAAAATACAAATTTTTCTATTGACTTCTGTTGATTTTAGTGCAAGAATAAATAGTGTAACCGCTTACATAAATAAATGAGAAAAGCGGATAGTTTCTTGTGAAAAATTGGACAAAGAAAGGCGTAAAAAATGGAACGGATTAGCACGAAAATGACGGGTAAAAAGGAAAGACCGATCAAGGTCGTTCAGTTTGGCGAAGGCAATTTCCTTCGGGCATTTGTTGATTACATGATTGACATTGCAAATGAAAATGGATATTTCAATGGCGACGTCGTGATTGTAAAGCCAATAGAATTTGGCAATCTGGAGAATTTTCATAAGCAGGAGTGCCAGTATACCGTGCAGCTTCGCGGCATCGTGGATGGAGAGCCAAAGCGCATTAATCGCGTTGTGACCAGCGTCGCTGATGCGGTGGATTCCTATTCAGAATATGAAAAATACATGAGCCTTGCAAAGCTTGATACGCTGCGATTTGTTGTTTCCAATACGACGGAGGCGGGAATTGTTTATGATGCCTCGGATCGTTTTGAAAATTGCCCGCCCACTTCCTATCCGGGAAAGCTTTGTAAGTTCCTGTATGAGCGCTATCAGGCGTTTGGGGGAGATCAGAAGAAGGGCTTAATCATGTTGCCCGTGGAGCTGATTGATGACAACGGCATTCATTTAAAAGAATGTGTTTTGCAGCAGGCAGATAACTGGAGCTTAGGAGAGGACTTTAAGAATTGGGTGAAGGAAGCCTGCGTCTTTACCTCTACGCTCGTAGACCGCATTGTCACGGGATATCCGAGAGACGAAGCAGCGCAGCTTTGCGAGGAATTTGGATACCAGGATGATCTGATCGTGACGGGAGAGCCATTTGCGCTTTGGGTCATTGAAAGTGAAAAGGATATCAGCGAGGAGCTGCCCCTGCCAAAGGCTGGTCTGCCCGTGATTTATACGGATAATCAGAAGCCCTATAAGCAAAGAAAGGTTCGCATCCTGAACGGAGCGCATACCTCCTTCGTACTGGCCTCCTATCTTTGTGGCAATGACATTGTCCTGGAGTCCATGCAGGATGAGATGATTTTGAATTACATTAAGGAAACAATCTTCGAAGAGGTGATTCCGACCCTGACCCTTCCGAAGGCAGATTTGGAATCCTTTGCACAGGCAGTGCTGACGCGCTTTAACAACCCTTACGTAAAACATGCACTGTTGTCGATTTCCTTAAATTCCGTGTCCAAGTGGCGCGCTAGATGTATGCCAAGCTTCTTGGCTTACGCCAGCAAGGAAGGAAAGCTTCCAAAGCACCTGACCTTCTCCCTGGCAGCCCTGCTTGCTTTCTATACGGGCTCTGAAATTCGTGACAAGGCATTGATTGGACATCGCGGTGAAGAGGAATATAAGATTCTGGATGACATGGCCGTACTGGAATTCTTTGCGGCAAACAGCGGTAAGGATGCGAAGGAATATGCAAAGGCAGTTCTGGCAAATCAGGACTTCTGGGGTCAGGACTTGACGGAAATTCCCGGGGCGTTGGATGCGGTAGCCGGATATCTGGCGCAGATCAGAAAGGATGGCATGCGCGAGGCCGTAAGAACGCTTGGATAATAAAACTTAGAGCCTAAAAAGACTAGAACATAAAAGACTAGAACATAAAAGACTAGAACATAAAAGACTAGAACGTAAAAGGCTTAGTAAAAAAACTTAGATCGTAATGAGCTTCAAAGGAAAGAAAACCATATCGCAGGGCGTGGCTTTATGGAAGCATGGTAAGGAGAACGGATGGGATGAGGGATTTTATAAAGATCCACGAGGGAGACAACGTGATCGTCGCCTTAAAGGATTTGGCACTTGGGGAAGTGATTGAGCTTGGAACCGGAGAGCGGCTTGAGGCAAAGCAGTTTGTCCCGGCGGGGCATAAGATGGCCGTGCGGGACATTGCGGTAGGAGGCGAGGTCATTAAGTATGGTTATCGCATCGGTATCGCAAAGGAGCCAATTCATGCCGGCGACTGGGTACACGTACATAATTTGCAGACGGCGCTTGGAGACCTTTTAGAGTATCAGTATGAGCCGGTTGCTGATCATGTGGATGCTTCTGTCAGGGCTGACGGCATTGCCGTAAAGAATGGAACCCAAAGGAAAGAAAAAAGCGAGGAGCTCACCTTCCAAGGCTTTGTGCGGGCGGATGGAAGTGTCGGCGTCAGAAACGAGATTTGGATCATCCCGACGGTTGGCTGCGTAAACAACGTGGCAACGGCTTTGGCAAAAAAAGCAAATGCGCTTGTTCATGGAACCGTTGAGGAGGTCATTGCCTTTCCACATCCCTATGGATGCTCCCAGATGGGAGACGATCAGGAGCATACGAGAGAGATTCTGGTGGATCTCATCCGGCACCCCAATGCGGGAGGCGTTCTCGTGCTGGGACTTGGATGCGAAAACAGCAACATTCCCGTTCTAAAGCCTTACCTGGGAGAATTTGACGAAGGCAGGGTGCGCTTTCTGGTTTGCCAGGAAGTCGAGGATGAGATGGAAGCGGGTGAGGCACTGCTCCGAGAATTGATTGATCAGGCAGCCATGGTAGAGCGCCAGAGTGTTCCGGCATCGAAGCTGATCGTCGGCATGAAATGTGGCGGAAGCGACGGATTCTCCGGTATCACGGCAAATCCTCTGGTCGGCAGGTTCTCCGATCTTTTGATCGCGCAGGGCGGCACGACGATTCTGACGGAGGTTCCGGAGATGTTTGGCGCCGAGACCATTTTGATGAACCGTTGTGAAAACCGCGAGCTGTTTGATAAGACGGTAAGTCTCATCAATGATTTTAAGAATTATTACAAGGAAAATCACCAGACGATCTACGAAAACCCTTCCCCGGGAAATAAAAAGGGGGGAATTTCAACGCTGGAGGATAAATCCTTGGGATGTACGCAGAAATCGGGAAGTGCTCCCGTAACGGGCGTGCTTGCTTATGGAAAGCGTGTGGAGACGCCTGGATTAAATCTGCTCTCGGCACCGGGAAATGACCTTGTTGCCGCAACAGCGCTGGCTGCCAGCGGAGCGCAGATTGTCTTGTTTACTACGGGTCGCGGAACACCCTTTGCTTCTCCGGTACCGACGATCAAGATTTCCAGTAATTCTAGTCTTGCAGAAAGGAAAAAGAACTGGATTGACTTTAATGCGGGAGTGCTCTTGGAGGATGCCGAGCTGGCGCAACAGGGGGAGAAACTGATGGACTACGTACTGCAGGTTGCTTCTGGCGAAAAGGTATGTAGTGAGATCGCTGGTTTCCACGACATGGCAATCTTTAAACAAGGAGTTACGTTATAAAGTATTGCAAGAAACCATCATTTGAAATATTTCATAGAGGAGGAAAATAGCATGTCATTTGTAAATAAGTTTTCACTGGAAGGCAAAATCGCCCTGGTAACGGGAGCATCCTACGGCATTGGATTTGCCATTGCGTCTGCATATGCGCAGGCAGGAGCAACCATCTGCTTTAACGACATCAATCAGGAGCTGGTAAACAAGGGTTTAGCTGCTTATGAAGAGCTAGGAATCAAGGCCCATGGCTATGTCTGCGACGTAACGGACGAAACGCAGGTACAGGCATTGGTTGCAAAAATCGAAGCAGAAGTTGGCGTCATCGACATTTTGGTAAATAACGCCGGAATCATTAAGAGAATTCCCATGATTGAAATGAGCGCCGAGGACTTCCGCAAGGTGATTGACGTTGATCTGAACGCTCCCTTTATCGTGTCAAAGGCCGTGCTTCCTTCCATGATTAAGAAGGGACACGGAAAGATCATTAACATTTGTTCCATGATGTCTGAGCTTGGCCGCGAGACGGTATCTGCTTATGCGGCAGCCAAGGGCGGTTTGAAAATGCTTACAAGAAATATTTGCTCTGAATATGGTCAGTACAACATTCAGTGTAACGGCATTGGACCCGGCTATATTGAAACGCCTCAGACGGCGCCTCTTCGTGAGCTTCAGCCAGATGGCTCAAGACACCCCTTCGATCAATTTATCTGTGCAAAGACCCCGGCCAACAGATGGCTTAAAACAGAGGAATTGCAAGGACCTGCGGTATTTTTGGCATCTGATGCCTCTGACGCCGTAAATGGTCATATCCTCTACGTGGACGGCGGAATTCTGGCTTATATCGGAAAACAACCCAGCTAAGAAAAACTTCAATTTTGCAGAAAGAAAAAAATGAAACGATTTACGTGAAAAATATATGAAAGTAGCGATAAATCTTTCATTTTTTTCTTGTAAACGTACAAAAAACGTGGTATGGTTGTAATAGGAAATGAAAACGCTTACATTTTGAATGGCGATGCCGCGGAAAGGATGAAAAATGAGACCAAGCTTAAGCTTTGAACAATATCGCAGTTTGGACTTATTTTTCTTTACGGTAATGACGTTTCTTGCAGAACTCGGCATAACCATGGCAGCAAGTAAATGGTTTCCGGATCAGCTCTACACGGTCTCCGTGACCGCAGCATTAACGGCCATCGTCGTCATGCGGTGGAAGGGTTTCGCAATGATGCAGGCCGTGGCCGGAGCCTTGGCATTATCCCTTGGCATGGGAGCGGCACCGAAGCAAATTTTAATTTATTGTTTGGGAAATCTGTTCTCCGTAGGCGCGGTTTTTCTGCGAAGGGCAGCCGGAGAAAAAAGGATTCGGGAAAACGTCGTATGGACGCTGGGTTTTGGGGTGATGACACTGTTCCTGATGCAGACGGGAAGGGCGGTAGTGGCAGGCCTGTTAGGAAGTAGCCTGCGGGAAATGATGGCCTTTTATGCGACGGATTCTTTGTCTTACGTTTTTACGGCCGTGATTTTATGGATCGCAAGAAGACAGGATGGCATTTTCGAGGATCAAAAGGCTTACCTCCTTCGAATGCAGGAGGAACGGGAAGCGGAGAGGGAATCAAATTTTTAGGGAGGAAATCCAATGAGTGCGAAGGCAGCGGATTATTTAATCTTTGACGAAGCAACGCAAACCTATCGGGAGAATCCGGAGCAGGTCGTGCGTGATGACGTAGAGAAGCATTTTTGGCTCCACGTGGGCAGAACCATTCTAAAGGATTGGCGTCTTTATCTGATGCTGCTTCCCATGATTTTGGTATTCCTGTTCTGGCGTTATTTCCCGATGTATGAACTCTTGGGATGCTTTAAGAGATATGACGAAATATTGCCGGTGTCAGACAGGCTGTTTACGGGATTTTCCTATTTCAAGCAGCTTTTGGTAGGGGGCAGCAATCTCTCAACCGAGTTTTGGCGGGCACTGCGAAATACCTTCCTTTTGTCCTTTTATGGACTGTGCTTTGGCTTTCCGATGCCGATCATTCTTGCATTATTCTTTAACGAGGTTCGCTCGGACGTGACGAGAAGTGTATTTCAGGTAATGACCTATCTGCCGAAGTTCATGTCGACGGTCGTCATGACTTCCCTGACGATCATGCTTGTCAAGGGAGCTTCCTCCATGAACGGCATGGGCGTGATTTCTCAGGCACTGGTATCTCTTGGACTAATCAGTAAGGAAATCGGTGAGGCGGGACTCTTAAACCAGCCGGGACTGTTCAGGGCCATTTATCAGATTACGGGAATCTGGGAGGGAGCAGGCTATGACAGTATCGTATTCTTTGCGGCGATCATCGCCATCTCTCCGACAAGCTACGAAGCGGCACAGATTGACGGCGCAGGCAAGATGGCACAGATGAAATACGTTGTGCTTCCCAGCATTCTTTCCACCGTAGTCATCATGCTAATCACGAGAATCGGACATCTGCTAAGCGTTGGCTATGAGAAAGTGCTTTTGCTTTATAATCTAAATACTTACGTAACCGCAGACGTGGTTTCTACGTTTGCACAGCGATACGGCATATTGTCAAATAATAAGGGAATTGCCTCGGCGGCGGAAATGATGAACAACCTGATCGGAATGCTTCTGGTCATCGGAGCAAACACCATTGCCCGCAAGGCATCTAACACGTCTCTGTACTAACTGGGGGAACGCATGAAAAGAAAACTTGAGATCTCAGAATTGATTTTTAAGATTATCAGCTATACGCTTTTGGCGGTCTTTGCGCTGGCATGTCTTTACCCGTTCGTGTACGCCATTTCGTCAGCACTTTCGGGATATGACCCCGTCATGGACGGCACCGTTGTTCTGTTCCCGAAGGACATACAGTTCGAAGCCTTCTCGAGAATGTTTAATGACAACCTGTTTTGGAATTCCTATTCCAACACGTTGTTCCTTGCATTCTTTGGAACGCTGTGGGCACTTGGCGTAGCGATTCTTGGCGGCTATGCACTTTCCAAAAAGAGACTTTTGTTCCGTAAAACCTTTAATTTCTTCCTCGTGTTTACCATGTGGTTTTCGGCAGGCCTGGTTCCTCAGTACCTCAACTATCTTGCTACGCAGAGAGTGTTTTCCAAGGTCGGGATCAACGACGATAAATGGCTGGTGGTCATCGCCATGGGTATGGCAGCCATGAACATTATTCTGCTTCGAAACGCATTTGAGGGTGTTCCGTCGGAGATTGAGGAAGCGGCCATCGTGGATGGCGCAACGGAGCTTCAGGTTCTGGGAAAGGTATATATTCCCATGACAAAATCCACCATCGCAACCGTGGCCTTGTTCTTTGCCATTTCGAGATGGAACGGATATTATTGGGCGAGACAGATGATCCGCGATTCCAACGAGCATCCCCTGCAGGTATTTATCAGACTGAAGCTTGAGGAATTTCAGGATCCCGAGCAGATGGCAGGCTGGAGAGAGGCGTATGCTTCCGACTCCGTCATCTATGCCTTGATCGTATGCTCCGTTATTCCTATTTTGATCATTTATCCCTTCATTCAAAAGTACTTTGCGAAGGGAACCAACTCTGGCGGCGTAAAGGAATAAAACAAACACCGCACGTAACTGGGATTGTTCACCGGATAACGTCACTGTCCGGATGACAATAGAGAAAAGAACTTTAGGGGCAACAAAGATTAAAGGAGGACATTATGAAAAAGAGAGCTCTAAAAAGACTGATGGCAGTTTGTGCTGCAGCGCTTGTAACCTTGAGCGCATGCGGCGGCAACGCAATCGACGATGCCATTAAGAGCGCAGAAAGCTCAAATCAGGCAACGTCACAAAGTTCCGTAGAATCATCATCCGCAACCAATCCGGTTGATGGCGGAGAGAATACGCCCGTTGTGGCTGAGCTGACCTACAAGGATGGCACCGTACTTAGAATGGCTTGTGGCTATAACAATGCAAAGACGGGCCTTCGTTTTGACGCGGACGTTGCAAAAGAGGGTGTAACCCTTGCAGATGGCGTAACCTATCATACCGGCGACTTCAAGCCGACCTGGGTAGAGGTGATGGACACCCTTCACTTTACCATTGAAGACAAGTATGAGGGCGACAAGGATACTGACAACTATACAAAGTGGACCGCAGACGCAGGAACGCTTGCCTCCGTTGACATGTTCTCCGGAAGTGCAACGCAGCTTCAGCAGGGCGGTGCGGCAGGACAGGTAGTCAACATCGCTGAGTACCTTGACATGATGCCGAACTTAAAGGCATTCCTTGCTGATAAGCCCATCGTTCGCATGGCACTGACTGGTTCCGTAGAAGGCGATGACGCAGGCGCCATTTATGGTTCCCCTTACTTTGACGGTCTGGATGACATTGAGAAGATGCCTCTGATGCGTGCAGACTGGGTTGTGGCTCTTTTGGACGGTGAGGGTGAATTCACCGCAGCAAAGAGTGACAAGACGGCAAAGCCTGTTTATCAGCCTTATATGCCTACCAGCGGTAAGGTTGAAGTTGAGGTTGTAAAGGCAGATGCATCTGGCGTAGAGAAGATTCAGAAGGATTACGACGCGGCAGGAAACATCGTTGCGAACATGAACGCAAAGGGTTCCATGAGCGGCGTGGAAGCAGTAAACATGCTTCGTGAGTACATTGACAAGGCTTACAACGGTTACTATGGCACCAGCAGATCCAATCTGTTCATCGGACAGAATGCTGCCTGGGATGCAGACGAGATGGTAGCCCTTCTTCGTTGTGTTGTTGCAAACTCCGCAACCCTGAACGAGAGCGGAACCAAGGTACAGGGCCTGTTCTCCCGTGAGGAGTCTAATAATTCCCGTCGTGCAGACCTTTACAGAATCGCAGGCGTTCTCTTTGGCGTAAGAGGACTGGAGTCCCGCCAGGATTTCCTGTTCTTTGACAAGGCAGGACAGCTTCATGACGCTCGTACCGAGGATGCTACCTATACGGCACTTCTTCGCATGAACGACATGGTAAAGGAAGGACTGATCGCAGCAGACTTCGTTGCATCCTCCTCCGACATCACTACCAAGAGTGACAACTATCTGAAGGATGACTTCGGATTCATGAGCTACGATTACAACCAGACGCAGACGATCTTTAACGAGAACGGAACGCTGCAGGATGGCGAGAAGTACATGGCAGTTATGATTCCCGTTGCAAGATGGGATGACGGCACCGGTGAAAAGTTTATGAGATTTACTGAGTCCTGGAGATCCGCAAAGTCCGGTGGTTGGGCAA
>JAEEGG010009259.1_pt1 | contig 22120 bp, 22 predicted proteins | sample 9134161 | NCBI WGS metagenome assembly JAEEGG01 (sample SAMN16246543, study PRJNA631951) | gut metagenome | biome: gut microbiome; feature: rumen; material: CR-attached | host: Bos | place: Iran: Karaj | collected 2018-10
TTCTTACTGAACAAATCCAGGAAATTCTGAGGGTATTCTGATACAATTCTGCATGATAGTTTTCCTTATTTTGTTGTTCTAATTTCATATTTTATAAGGATAAACTACCTCCTTAAATATCCTCACAGTTCTTAATTTTGGAGCTGTCTATGATTTAACCATCCAACTAAAATTTATGGAGAACCAGGTTTTTGTTAATATGTATTTATCATCTTTTGAAATGTTCATTTCACGTTTAAGAGTTTCCATTTTAAACTTTTCAACATAAACTATTTAATTTTTTATAAAATCATATATAATAAAACCTCCTTTTTGTAAGGAGGTTTACAAAAACTTTATTTATATAATGATTATTCAATCCAAGATATATCAAGACCATCTAATTCATCGTCATCATAATTGTCAACAATATTAAGAGCCACACGTCTCCATGTATATCTTTCTTTTTGTTCTTTATTTCCCATCTCTCCGGTATTTATTTCACGGATAGTATAATCTTCAATAATTGCATAGTCATCAGATTTAACATTTTCATATCCGATTAGTCTTAAAACAAAATAAGCTCCTTTAGTTGTTTCCTGAAGCATTTCGTTTAAATAATCGGTAAACTCTTTAGAAGATACGCAAACTACATCATATTCTTCATTTGCATTATCTTTTACAAAATTTTTTAACTGTTGAAGATCAGCATTATCTATTAAATCTTCGATTTCTTCACGTGTGTTAGATTCATTTAATCTTCTAGAATAGTTGTGTGTGTGAATATCTGATATTAATTTCCTTATTAAAATCATCATTTATATTTTAACATAAAATTATGTTATCATAAACTATTTATATTTTAGTTTATGAACTAAAAAAATTCGTGCAAAGCACGAGTTTTTAATCTACATCAAATTTTTATATTAATCTTCTTGTATTAAAACGTATAGATGAGTATAACATAAGATGATAATTGAATAAATAGGAATATTATATGAAAACAGTTGATATCAAAAATTTGACAATACCTGAACTTATTTATCTTGCTGAAAATATGATTTGTATTTTAGATTGTAAAGCAAATGAAGACGATGAATATGAAACTCCAGATGAATTAGTAATTAATAATCTTAATAAAGTTCCTGTACTTTTAGATATGATTGGATGGCATGAAAAATCAGAAACAGTTAAAAAAATAACACTTGAAAATATACATGATTATAAGAATTTTTTAAGCGATTTGGAATTTAATTGTCTTCCATATACAACAAATGGACACGAAGAAGGAATTAGATTTGATCTACTTGATCGAGATAATGATTTTAAATTTTAGTATTATATTTTTATGATATAATAATTATTTATCGCCACGAAATGATATATCATAAAGTGTCATTAATTCAGGTTCTATTAAAATATATGTATCTCCTTTGTTAGTCTTCCTAATAGAAGGAGTATAAAATTTTTTAATTACTTTAGGTTTTTCATCTTTTGTAATTTCATCAGTTTGTATAATATTATACGAATATATAAAATTAAATTTTATATACATATGTTTTCCCAACGAATTATCATAATTAAATTCTGGAAATCTTTGGCAAAAATTCTTAAATTTAAAAATATAAACAACACCTTCACTATCTGTTTTGCATTGCGTCTCAACAAAGTCTTGTTATTGTTAATAATTTTAAACATTTTGGAATTAATTTTTTCTTAAAATCATTTACATTAAATTTAATGCCTAGCTTTTTAAGTGCATAAAAATTATCCAATCTTTCACTAATACTAAATCCGTTTCCACAATCAACATATTGATCAAGCATATAATTTATACATTCTAACACTTCTATTATATAAAAATACCTTGCGATTATATATTTATCATCATAATCATTAATATTGTTTGTAACTCTTAAAATATTTGCAGGAATAATAAAATAAATTTTATTTTGTTCTTTAACATACATTTCGTTAAGGTATTTTCTAAAATTCATAATTCCTCGTATTTATAATTTTACGTTATTAAAACTCTATCCCCTAATGATAGATCGTTTAAATTAAATGGTTCTGTTCAATAAAAATGATAATGTCATTGAAACGCATGTGAGAGTCCGGTATTCTTGCCGGCTCAATTGATGATGTGGATACCCCATCTTAACCCCCTTCCTCCTTCGAGATTGCAACAAACGAGTTGCTGAATATAACGATTAAGTAGGAAGGCAATAGAAGGAAAAGGAGTAAGCCATGATCACATCTAAATTCAAGAAAGTAATTGCGATAGACACGTCCAAGCATACCTTTAACATATGCGTTAGGGATTTAACGACTAACAAGGAAACGTTTAGCAAAGTAAAGCGAGATTCCTTTGTATCCAAGGTAGTACAGTTAGCAACAGAAGGTTCGGTGATAGTCATGGAGTCATGCGGAGGAAGTCATTACTGGGCAAGGACGTTTCAGAAGGTCAACCTGGCAGTGAGACTGATCGCACCGCAGCATGCCCGTAAATTTCTACCAAACAGGCGGATGAAGAACGACACAAACGATGCTATAGCAATCTGTCGATGTGCAGTTCAGCCGGAGACAAATTTTGTTAGGGTGAAAACGGAAGAAGAATCAGCGATATTATGCACCCATAAGCAGAGACAGACAGTTATATCCTTAAGGGTGGCAGCAGAAAACAGGATTAGAGCGATGCTGTCAGAATCAGGCAAAATATTCCCCGTAGGTATGAGTGGTGTAACCGAAATGCTTGAGTACGTTGATAGTGAAGAAATAACGAAAGACATGGTGGAAGAAAAGGTTATCAACCTGCGGGATGAGGTTGAACACTACCGTTATCAGTGCCAGCGTGAGAAAAGGCTGAATGATCAGATAATAGCGTTTTCCAAGAACAACGAATTAGTCAAACTGGCACAAGGATGTCCTGGAGTAGGTCCACTAACAGCCAGTGCAGTTGTAGGACAGTTCGGAGATTGCTCTCAGTTTAACAACGCCAGGGAGATGGCGGCCATGGTGGGGTTGACCCCTTCGCAGAATTCGACAGGAGGTCGCAACAATCTGGGTTCCATCAGTAAGAACGGCAATAACTATCTGCGTTCACTGCTAACCATGGGTGCTGAATCTATTATCAGACATTATAAGAAAAGAATGGAAGCTCAAAAAAGTACACAGCTCGATTTATTCGCCTGCAGGCTTGAACTGCGTGGCAAGCATAAGCGCAAGATAATAATTGCGGTAGCAGCAAGACTAGCTCGAACTCTGTGGGCAATGCTTACACACAAGGAAGCATTCAAAAACACACGTGAACAGGCAGAACAAAATTAAGTATTAAAAACTTAACAGGTAATAGTTTTGTAATTAACTCTCTAAGGAGAACAAGGGTTCCTTCCAGGAAACGCGAGCAGAAGCGAAAAATGAAGCAACTGACAATCGAGTAGTGCCTAACCTGAAAGTGTCAAAGATATTTAATATCGTTCAATTGATGAGGACCACTACTGCGAGCATCATTTGGAACAGTCTCATCATCATGTAGAGATTAGTTCGGATATATGAAGGCGTTCGTCCGCATAAATTTTTCAACTTTTTGCTTGCATTTGCGGGGGTATCCATATATGACACCTAGTATGTGGGGTATGTTCTCTGAGGCAACATCTGTGAGAGTCCGGTATTCTTGTCGGCTCAATTGAAACAAAACTATGTCTCTGTTCCATGTCTATGCATCTCCTCATGATAGTGCGGTCACTCTCCGGGAAACATATACATCTGCGGCACTGATCCGCTAATTGTGGGGTATTAACCCCTCTCCTGTTTTCTAAAAAATTCCAACTATGCTGACGTTCTGACTGAACAAATCCAGGAAATACTGAAGGTATTCTGATACAACTATGCATGGTAGTTTTACTTGTTTTTTAATTTCATATTTATAAGGATGAACTACCACTTTAAATATCCTCACAGTTCTTAAACAAGGAGCTTTCTAAGATTTAACCATTCAACTAAAATTTATAGAGAACTATTATTTTTATTACAATAAATCCAACCTGAATAGAATAGGTGAGTAATATGGCTTTAATCAAAAAATGTCCCTGCGGCTGGATTAACGATTCTAATAAAGCTTTATGCCGAAAATGCGGAAATGATATTCTGTTTGAAACACCGGTAAACATGCCGGATGACGAATATAAACGCATTATGGGGCAGGATAATGGCGGTGAATATGCTCCAAATCCTTCTTCTCCACCAGGCCCGGACCTGTTCAAATTCTGTAAATGGTGCGGAGAAACTAATTTTCCAGACAGTGCATACTGCTCAAAATGCGGAGGAAGTCTGGCGGGGGTTCATCCAACTACACCAGATGAGCATAATAAACCAAAACAACAGGAACCTGGAAAATATCTTGAGTCTCTTGACGGCATGTGCTTAGTTCAGCCGAAGAAATTTGGCGAAAAATCCATTCTGGGACGGTCTTCAGCAGACAAGGCTGTGAAGGAATATCTGGAGTCAAGAATGGGAGTTAGTCGAAATCATGCAAATATATGGCATGACGGTAGTAAACTTTATATCGAAGACGTGGGATCAACAAATGGAACCTATATCGACATCAGCAGGATTGAACCTAACATACCATATGAATTGAAAAGCGGAAGTCAGGTGACACTTGGCAGTCCCTGTTCAAGTTATGACAAGATTGCAATTTTTAAGGTTAGGTAGGAGAAGTGTATGGGTGACAGGAAACTGACTAAAAGGCATAGTGATCCGGGAATCTTTTCCAGAACGCAGCCTGTGCTCATTCTTGAAGGTAACATTTTTGACTGTTTGATTACCGGAAACTTCATGCCTAATCTAAATGAGTATTTGTACATGCTGTTGAATGATCGCAACTACAAAGGAATTGTTTTTTTATGATTCTGTACTGAAATGATTTTACTGTCCGATGGAAAGAAATCATCCATTTTCATTGTTAAAATTTGTCTGCTCATGCGGTGTTATTGATGATGCGGGTCGAAAATCACTGAGTGATGATGTCAGAAGAGACGAAGACAACAATTAAGTAATCAGATGCAGGTTCAAGGGTGTAAAGCCGAGAGCTCGGACATACATCCCCGTGCTTTAAGCCAGATCAGAATTCCAAATGCAGTCATTCTTAATTTTGCATCCCGTATGCTCGTGAATTCTGGTCATATCCTGGTTGATGAAAATGAACTTTTTACAAGTCTGCTGAAATCAGGTCTTGAGTTACAGATTATCAAATAATTTTAAAAGGAGATTGATATGGTTTTTGAGCCAGCATTATTTGATGATTTTGACAAACCGACGTTTGTTTTTTTACTGCTTGATATCGGCGGCTGCATGGATGGAGACAATATAAGAATACTGAACAAAGCTGTTGAAACCATGATCACTTACTTTAAAAAGGCTACGAATCAGAATCGGATGTCAATCCACCTGTCAGTGATTACTTTTGACAATCATGCAAAACTTCATATTCCTCTGCAACCTGTGGAAAATGTCACCTGGTGTAATTTAAGTGCAGGAGGTGGAACAAACCTGGCCGATGCTTTGGTAATGGTGAAAACCATGATAGAAGATCGCTGTGCTGTTCCGTCAAGAGCCTATCGACCTGTAGTGCTCCTTGTCAGTGGCGGATATCCAAATGATGGTTGGGAAAAGTCAATGAATGACTTCATAAATACTGGACGTTCATCAAAATGTGACCGTATGTCCCTGCTGATTGGCGATAGCAGTGCGACATCGGTCATGGAGAAGTTTCTTCAAGGCTCCATAAACAGCGTATTTTTTGCCAGTAACGCCGATGATATTGCAACTTTCTTTCATTTTGCAGAACGTTATATTCTCAATCATCGTCCTGTCGTACCAGAAGAGCCTCGTCCAATTATTCCCTTTCCATTTGGAGACATTACTGATGCAACAGGTGCCGGTTCTACCATTGTGATGGCGAGCGATGATATGGATGACGAGTAGTTTTATCTGAATTCAGAGCCTGCGCACATAGATTTCAACATATTGATGCGCCTCATTTTTGAACTGACACTGATATGATGTTCCTGACACTTGCTTGTTATCATACTTTCTGAATTTACTCTGAGGAATACTCTAAAATAAGGACTGACCCCGCAGTTAGTCCGATTTCAGATTCTGACAGCGCGGTTATGAACAGCATTTGAAAGTGAAAATTTTCATGCCTGCAGATGAAATACTTTTGAGATCAGAAGAATCCTTCTTGTAATGATGTTATTGCGCAGGTTCACGATATTTCCGCTGAGGTGTAAAACGGCAGCTACTGCACCGCGGTTCTATTCAAAAAGTGACGCCTGTGTGTTCTAGCACGCGCCGCCTATGGTATAATCCATCTGATTTTAATTCTTATTGATTTTGGTCATAGTTGTAGTACGAGGTTTTAATGAGCTGGCTTGAGAATGTATGGAAGGGTAATTCCAACAAACCTTCAATAGATACCAATGGCAAAACAGTAAATATTCCCGAGGGAGTCTGGACTAAATGTGATTCATGCCAGCAGGTGCTGTACCGTGCCGAAGTGGAGCGCAATCTTTTTGTATGTCCTAAGTGCGGTCACCATATGAAGATAGGTGCACGTGAGAGACTGCTGCGTTTTCTTGATGTGGTTTCAAGAGAGGAGATCGGTGCCGAGCTTGAGCCTAAGGATATTCTTAAATTCAAGGATTTCAAGCGCTATAAGGATCGTCTCATTGATGCACAGAAGAAAACCAATGAGAAGGATGCTCTCATTGTGATGAAAGGTACGGTCAAGGGAATTCCTGTTGTAGCCTGTGCATTCGAGTTTGATTTTATGGGCGGATCAATGGGATCCGTTGTCGGTGCCCGTTTTGTTAAGGCCGTAGAAGAGGCTATTGCGGATCGAAGAGCTCTTATCTGTTTCGCAACCTCAGGCGGTGCACGTATGCAGGAGTCGCTTTTCTCTCTTATGCAGATGGCAAAGACAAGTGCCGCTCTTGAAAAACTTTCCGATGAAGGTCTTCCTTATATTTCTGTTCTTACCAATCCTACAATGGGCGGTGTTTCTGCCTCCCTTGCCATGCTCGGAGATGTTAATGTGGCAGAGCCTAAGGCGCTGATCGGTTTCGCAGGTCCGCGTGTAATTGAGCAGACAGTGAGAGAAAAACTTCCTGAAGGATTCCAGCGTTCAGAGTTCCTTCTTACCAAGGGTGTTCTTGACGGAATTATTGATCGCCGCGATATGAGAGACAGACTTGCCTGTCTGATTGGCAAGTTTATGAATCTTGAACCTACTGAACAAGAATAAGGAAAGAATGGTTTCCAGTGAACATTTTTCGGGCCAGTCGCTAGAGGACTGGCTTTCTTATCTTGAGACAATCCACTGCCGCAGTATTGATCCGGGACTAGAACGCATGCAGGCCGTGGCGGATATGATGGATCTGTCTCCTTTAAAAAAGTCGGTGATAGTCACTGTCACCGGTACAAACGGCAAGGGATCTGTTACCAATCTTCTGGCTGCGTTTCTGAGAGACTCAGGAGCATCCTGCAATCTTTACAACAGTCCTCATCTGATCAGATTCAATGAGCGTATAACTGTAAACGGCAGGATGGTTTCAGATGATGAACTTCTTGAATCCTTTGATTATATAGAGAAGCTGCGCCGAAAGGCCGGTGTCACTCTGACATTTTTTGAATTTACAACTCTTGCCGCTTTTTACATTTTCAGCCTTAAGCCTGCTGATTATCTGATCCTGGAGGTAGGTATGGGCGGCAGATATGATTCAGTCAATATTCTTGACGCCGTGCTTGCTGTTATAACCAATGTCGCTCTTGATCATCTGAATTTTCTTGGAAATACAAGAGAGGAGATAGGGTACCAGAAGGTTGGAATTCTTAAAAAGGGCGGAAAATTAATATACGGCGAGCCGGATATTCCCCTCAGCGTAAGCAGGGAGGCGGAGTCTCTCGGAGCGGAGTGTCTGCTTGCAGGAAGGGATTTCTGCTGTAAAGTCGGCAGCGAGGATTTTGAGTATTCAGATTCAAGCGGAGAGATTTGTGCAGTACCTTTGCCGGTTATTCCTCCCGGAAATGCTGCTATTGTTCTGTGTGCTCTTCATGCTCTCGGTGTATATCCTGAGCCCAGGACCGTGCGCAGAATTATATCCGGGTTTTCAATGCCGGGCAGATTTGAACTTCTGATGGACAGTCCTCCGGTTTATGCTGATGTGGGGCATAATCCCCATGCCTTCAGGTATCTTGTTGAAAGGATGAAAAGACTTAAGGCAGCCGACAGTTCACTGCGGTTTATAGCGGTGGTGGGAATGCTGCGTGACAAGGATTATTCTGCATCTCTGAATCTTCTGGCGGGCGAGGTTGACGCACTGTATCTTGGCTCTCTTCCCGGAGCCCGCGGCGAAACGTCCGATAATCTTGCAGGGGCTGTTTCAGTTCAAAATTGTGCTGTCTCACGTTATAATAGCATCGAAGATGCTTTTGATGCCGCGCTGTCCGGTGCCGCAGAGAGCGGGCACACGGCAGTGCTAGCAGCCGGTTCTTTTTTGACAGTTGCGGCAGTGATGCGGCGGATAACATCAAAGGACTGCTGCTGATCCCGGTCTTTTATATATTGATGATATGTCGGTTGTACATACGGTGTTTCGGCAGTGATCCCGGAGCAGAGCTTCGGCAGCAGATGCTGACAGCTGAGGCATCCGGCACAGGTCGGTCTTAACTGCAGCGAAAAATTCCCGGTTTAAAGATACGGACTCTTTTTAGGAGATAATCATTATGAATCCGACTCCCCAGCAGAAACGGTTTGCTGGAGCTGTTATACTGATGCTTCTTTTTTGTATCCTGGTTCCCTTCTTCGTATCCGGAGAGAATGTCAACCGGGACAGTGAAGCAATAACCAGACTTTCTGATCTTGACGCCAGACGCCAGTTTGAGCAGGAGAAGGCTCTAGAGAGGATCAGGGAGGAGGAAAGACAGCGTCTTATTGCACAGATGCAGGAGGAGGAAAAGATCCGGACAGCAAATCAGAACACTTCATCCTCATCAGAAGGCGAGTCAGGTTCTGCCGAACCGGTCATTATTGAAAATAACAATGCCCTTGAGGACGATAAACGAAAGCAGCAGGAGCTTGTAGCGCAGCGCAACAGGGAAAAGGCGGAGGCCGAAGAGCGCCGCAGACGTGAGCAGGAGGCAAAGCAGCAGGCGCTCAGAGAGCAGCAGGCCAGACGGCTTGAGGCTCAGCGCAGAGAACAGGAGCTCAGAGAGCGCAAAAAGGCTGATGAGCTTGCCAGCAGACAGAATGCAGGCAAAATCACTGTTATAAACGAGAACACCAAAAAGAGAAACGAGATTGCTGTTATAACACCTTCCCAGGCTGAGCAGAGAAGGCAGAATTCATCAGCGCCGGTGCAGCCTGTGAGCCGTCCCGGTGAAAAGTATCTCATAAGGATAGGGGTTTTCTCCTCTATGACCAATGCAAAGAATGCCCAGTCAAGCGTCAGCAAAGTCTGCAAGTCCAGCATTTATCCAAGCAACGGCAGCGGCGGTCAGCGCATGTTCAAGGTAGTATGCGGACCTTCAAACGATATGGCCGCCATACGTTCCATGCAGACAAAACTTAATTCCATCGTGGGCTCTACAACTATTGAGAAAGCTAACTGATCCGGCTGGCACAAGGAGGAAGTCTGTGAACAACTTTGAACTGGAAAAATACCTTGAAGGTTTTCTTAAAGCCGGTCAGATTAAGGATTACTGCTTTAACGGTCTTCAGGTTCAGGGGCGAAGTGAAATCTCCCTTATAGTAACCGGTGTCAGTGCAAGCAGGAAGCTGATAGAGGCGGCTGCGGATCTGAAGGCCGATGCCGTGATTGTCCATCACGGTCTTTTCTGGAGGGGTGACGCTCCTGAAATCAGAGGACTTCTCCACGGCAGAGTTGCTCCGCTTATTAAATCCGATATCAATCTTTATGCCTACCATCTGCCGCTTGATGCCCATCCTGAAATCGGAAACAACGTGCTTCTTGCCCGCACTCTCGGCATCCGCCAGACCGGCTGGTGTGATGACGGATCAGAATTTCCTATGGTCGGTCTTGGTGAACTCCCCGATGCCGTGCCGGCGGGGGAATTCATGGAAAAGACCGACAGAATTCTTTCTCACCGCTCGGAGCTGGTGGGCGATCCGAAACGGCCTGTGAGAAAAGTGGCATGGTGCACCGGCTCTGCAGGAGAATTTCTGCCTCTTGCCGCCGAGTGCGGTGCGGATCTGTTTATTACAGGCGAAACACCGGAAAGAAATGTTCATGTTGCCGACGAACTCGGGATATCTCTTCTGGCGGCAGGACATCATTGTACAGAAACCCTCGGGATCCGCGCTTTAGGCGAGCATATTCATAACCAATTTGCAACACAAGTCAGATTTATTGATCTTCCTAATAACTTCTGACTCGATATGGAATTATAATAAACTACGAGGGAGTTCTGTTCTTTGCCTTTTCAGGCAGCTGTAATCAGAAATTGTTCGGCGGTTTAATGATTCTGATTTGATTACGGGATTGTTCCGGCAGAATTTCCGAATAATATTATAAAGTTCCCACAGGGGAACAGTATTACCACGGGAAAGGAATCATCGAATGGAATCATTTCTGCCGCGAGTGCTTATGGTTGAGGATTCTCAGCCTTTGAATGCGGTTTACAGTTCTTATCTTAAAAATGAAAACATAAGCCTGAGGAATGCGTATAACGGTCATACCGCGCTTGATCTGATACATTCCTTCAAGCCTCATATTATTCTCCTTGATCTCTATCTGCCGGACATATCCGGATTTGAAATTCTCAATCACATAAAAACCAACCGCCTTGATATTCTTGTAGTCGTCATCACAGGTTCGGACTCTGTGGAGGATGCTGCGGATGTCATGCGCTACGGTGCATATGATTTTCTCTCCAAGCCTGTTTCGGCGGCCCGTCTGAGGGTGACGCTCAGCAACACCATAAAGCATCTTCATCTTGATAATCTAGTCAATCAGTATCAGAAGGACATGAATGATCAGTTTGTCGGGTTTATAGGTGCCTCAAAGGTTATGAAGGGTATCTATCAGACAATTGAAAGAGTCGCTCCGTCAAAGGCGTCGGTATTTATTACGGGTGAGAGCGGAACCGGAAAGGAGGTGTGCGCCGAGGCCATTCACAAGCTGAGCAACTGCCGAAGCGGCAAGTTTGTCCCGCTTAACTGCGCCGCCATTCCCAAGGATTTAATCGAGAGCGAAATTTTCGGACATGTCAAAGGGGCATTTACCGGTGCCATAGGTACAAGAATCGGCGCTGTGGGCATTGCTGACGGCGGTACGCTTTTTCTTGATGAAATCTGCGAAATGGATCTGTCGCTTCAGAGCAAACTTCTGCGCTTCATTCAGACGGGAAAATTCTACAAGGTCGGCTCCAACGTGATGGAGCAGGTCGATATCCGCATTATTTGCGCCACCAACCGCAATCCTCTTCTTGAAGTCAAGGCCGGCAGGTTCCGGGAGGATTTGTACTACAGACTTCATGTGATCCCTATTCATCTTCCTCCGCTCAGAGAGCGCGGAGATGACGTGGAGCGTATAGCAACAAAGTTTCTTCTCGAGTTTTCCAAGGAGGAGAACAAGGCTTTCAGGCGCTTCACCATACGTGCAAGTCAGCTGCTGCTGTGTTACGACTGGCCGGGAAATGTCCGCCAGCTTCAGAATGTGATGCGGCAGATCGTGGTGATGAACGACGGAGACGAGGTTACCGAGGAGATGCTTCCGGCAGTGATCAGGGAAGCGGCAAACCGCGGCAGTGAATCGCTGTACGGTCCTATGATTATGCAGCCTCCTGCAGTGATGAATACAGCTAACACAAGTTTCACACCGGCTCATGACGGATTGAGACCGGCCAGGGCGGAGGAGATTAGACCTATAGCCGAGATTGAGCAGATATATATCGAAAATGCCATAAAGATTTGCGGCGGAAGCATAGACAGGGCGGCAAAATATCTTGAGATTAATCCGTCAACTATATACCGCAAAAAAGCCACCTGGAAAAACGAACCTGGAGACGGCGGCACAAAGGCTATATGATTTTAAACCGGTGCCGTCAGTGACAGGATGAGATGCCTGCGTGCATGCCTGATATTATAAAAATAAAAAAAATTCTCTTACTGGAGGAAATATGGGATATGTCAATCGTGATATTTTAAAGCAGATGAGCATTGATGTGGGAGAAGAGCTCCTTAACACGCTTATAAATGTTTTTGTCGATGATACCACAGAGCGTATCAAGGCTTTTAAGATTCAGCTTGATAAGAAGGATTATGCAAATATGGGCATTTCCGCCCATACCATGAAATCAGTCTGTGCACAGTACGGGGTTATGGAGTGTTCGGCAAAGGCCAAGGAGCTTGAGCTGATCTGCCGCGGTCCTCAGCCGGAGCTAAAGGAGAGTGAAATAAGAAAAATGGTGGAGGAGCTTTGCAGTGATTTAAAGGCTGCCGTTGAAGAGATTAGAGATATAAGCCTGTAGAAAATGCGTCTTGAAAGTTATGTGTTCAAGGATGCCAGTCCGAAGGATGCTGCTCTCGGGCTTGTCTCGAGAATAAAATCTTCAGGTGAACATCCGGATTTTGTTCTTATTGCAAGTTCATATAAAAAGGCCGGCTCTGTAATCAGAGAGACAATTCTTAATGAACTGCCGGGCTGTGCGTTCGTCGGAGTTTCATCCCAGTTCGGTGTTTTTTCAAATGATCCCTCAACCTTTGCTGATATCGAGTGCATGTCGGTAATGATTTTTTATGATCCTGACGGCACTTATGCCATAGGAAGCGGTCTTTTCGGTTCAGACGAAAATTCTGAACTCGACAGTGAAATCAGAAGAGCGCTTACTTCATGCGGCAGAAAGGGTGAAATTCCGGATCTGGTGTATTTCGTCTTCGGACACATCCTCAAGCAGCAGTTCATTATCGGTTTTTTTGAAAACTTTTTCGGAAAATCCATTCCAATATTCGGCGGCGGTTCGGGCTATCACGGCGAGATTGCCGAGTGCTTCACCTCAAAGAGCGCCTATATCGACGAGGATTTCTACGCGTTTGTTCTTTTTTATCCGTCCTGCCGCATCAGAACTACCTATTCATCCTTCTACCGCATTATGCCCAACAAGGGAATTATCAGCAGAACCGAGGGAAACAGGATCCTCGAGATTGACAACCGCCGCGCCATTGACGTATACCGCAGCTGGCTGGAGGATTATTTCCCCGGGGAGCTGCTTTCAGACTCGTCAGATGTGTTCAAGGAGCTTGTTTTCACGCATCCTCTCGGTGTGCCGACAGGACTTTCGTCGCGTGACAACAACTATCAGACCTACGTTGTTTTTTCCGCAACTCCCGAGGGCGGGCTGAAAACCTATACGCACCTGAGGGTTGGTACAAGAATTTTTCTTATGAAACCCTATGCCCATGATGTTATGGTCCGCAAGTTTCAGAATGCCGTGGAGTGCAGAAACGATATAAAAAACTGCACCAGGATTTACGGCATGCTTACCGTAACCTGCTATCTCATAAGATCCTCCATGAACAGTCAGGAGGTGGATTTTCTGAAGAATCTGGAATATCCCGTATGCGGATTCTTTTCTGCGGGAGAGCACGGACAGTTTACCAACGGAGTTAATACAGATTCCAATCTGATGCATGAAAATATTATTTTCTGCGAGGAGGAGCTTTAGGGTGCATTCTGAAGATACGGTTTCTCCTGAACGTCTTGCCGATGAACTGAAGCGCTACAAACTTCTTCTTTCTTTCAGCGAGGGCAGGGAATCCAGATACCGTGAAATTCTGACCAAGGTTCTCAAGGGACTTGATGTTCAGACCCGCGCGACAGATCCGGACTTCATTATGACTGCCATGACGGAATGTCTGCATCAGCTGGTGCCTTTTGAGCATCTTCAGCTTTTTATCTTTCATGAAATGGTCTGGGAGCCGGTATATTCAAGCTGCAGTGAATTTGAGCCTGTCATTCTGATCCACGGCAACCTCACCAAAAGAGTTGTATTGAGTGATGACGTGACGGTTCTTTATTCCCCTATGGAGATCCCTGAATTCGGAAGCATTACAAAGCAGATTCAGAAGTACTACGCGTCGGTTCTTCTGCTGTCATGCTCCATAAACGATTCAATCTATCTTGTTGTTCTTTCATCCTCGAAAAACAATCAGCTCGACATCAACGCCAAAAAACTGATTCGTTCCTACCGGTCGCTGATAGTCAGTGCAGTGCAGCGCTATCATGTCTGCTCCGGCATCACCAACCAGATTTACGAGGTTGCAAACCGGTATCACCGTCATATGGAGAAAATTGTCAAGTTCATCCAGGTTTCGAATATTGCGTACTGGAGAGCAAACAGCGACGGTGTATTTGAATATGACCGTGAGATAACCGATGCTCTGAAGCTGTCCCAGCATCTTCTCAACCTTTCCGGAACTCTCTACGGCCTTAATATGACTGATTTGCCGAGTATTTATGAACTTTCCACGGATTTAAAGCCGCAGGGAAAGGTCAAAACCATGAAGGAGATGTTTGCAAAACGTGAGAATATCTACAAGTATGTGACCATGGTTACCTTCAAGGGTCAGGATTATTATCTGTGCTTTCACGGCGAGCCGGTAAAAAATGCGGCTGGAGAATTTGACGGCTACATGGGTGTGCTTTTTGACATATCCGCAGAAATCAAGATGATGCAGACTCTCGAAGGAGCAAAGCGCATAAGCGAGGAGGTAAGCCGCTCTAAGTCACAGTTCCTTGCGGTAATGTCTCACGAGATAAAAACGCCTATGCAGGCGATTGTGGGAATTCTGGATCTGCTGGAGCTTACTGATCTTTCCGAGGAGCAGAGAAATCTTATTAAGCATGTATCCCATTCCGCAAATCTTCTTCAGCTTCTGCTTAAGGATGTGCTTGACTATTCCCGCATGGGATCGAATGAAATGCAGCTTGAGGAACTGGAATTTTCAGTCCGCTTTGTCATGGATTCCATTATCAAGCAGATGCTTCCCAAGGCCAAGGAGCAGGGGATCAGTCTTGAACTTGAGGTTTCAGATAATTTTCCTAATATTATCGTCGGGGATCAGAACAGACTCTCCCAGGTGATTTTCAATCTTCTCGGCAACGCCATCAAGTTTACCCAGTTCGGAACAGTAAAGCTTAAAGCGAATGTCCTGAAGAACAAGACTCTCAGATTTGAAATTTCAGATACGGGCATAGGTATATCACCTGATAAAATTGAGATGCTTTTCAATCCGTTCAGGCAGGTTGATGCATCCATGACAAGGCGGTTCGGAGGCACCGGTCTCGGTCTTGCAATCTGCAAGAAGATAATCGAGCTGATGAACGGAACAATCGGTGTGGAAAGCACGCTGGGAAAGGGCAGTACCTTCTGGTTTGTCATCCCCGAGAGGCTGCCTGCAAGAGATGCGAGACTTATCAATATTAAATCCGTGGTCAAGACCGGATCCGGCTCCAGCGAGGAAAGAAAGTACCGCATTCTTCTGGTTGAGGACAGCAAGGTTAACCAGTTTATCATTAAGAAAATGCTGGAGAATCTTGGGCACACGGTAACTCTTGCAGATAACGGCATCGAGGCGGTGGAGCATGTGCAGAGGGAGGTTCCGGATCTTGTTCTGATGGATCTGCAGATGCCGGAAATGAACGGCATAGAGGCATCTAGAAGGATCATAAAATATAATCCTCTGGTTGTGATCCTTGCATTGACCGCCAACGCCTCCCAGACGGAAAGAATAGAATGCCGGGATGCCGGCATGCTGGATATTGTAAGCAAGCCTGTAACTATAGCCACGCTTAAAAATATGTTCCAGACATTCAGAGGCGTCATTAATGAAAAAATGGATCTGAGGCAGGAGAATTCAGCAAGAAAGGGCTTCAAGGATAATACCGGAACGGGAAGCGGATCATGAGTAAATATCATTTTTACCTGAGGCATGAAGCTGTGCTATCTTTTGATTTTTGATTCAGATTCATGATTTTGAGTGATGTGACTGCTTTTTGAAATGAGAGCCGGATTATAATTTCCATGTTTTGAAAACAATTTTTTATTGAGGAGAAAAAATGGGACTTATTTCATTTGTCAAAGGTGTGGGTCAGAGAATTTTCGGCGGAGCAAAGGCTGAAGACAAGGCTGCCGATCTGAAGCAGAATATGGATGCACTCGGTCTTGATACCAAGGATATTTCTGTTGAGTTTGAGGGCGAAAAGGCAGTACTCAAAGGCAATGTCAAGGATCTGGCGACTCTTGAAAAGGCTGCTCTTGCTGTAGGTAATCAGGAGGGTGTTTCCCAGGTTGAAATCGGAGATGTCAAGGTTGAATCTTCAGGGGATGCATCCAGTTTCTATGAGGTTAAGAAGGGCGATACTCTTTGGAAGATTGCAGAATCTCAGTACGGCAAAGGTAACGGAGCAAAGTATGAGCAGATTTTTGAAGCCAATAAGCCAATGCTTCAGGATCCGGATAAAATCTATCCAGGCCAGATTCTGCGCATACCTCCGATGAAGTAGTACTGCATCTGTCCTGATCAGCGGATCAGGACATTTCAGAGTATTTAAGGAATTATTTTACGGGGACATAAGTCCCCTTTTATTTTCTGCAGAATTCTCTCTACCGGCGCCTGGTTTCCTTGACACGTGCTATCAGGCTTTTGCATGGACTGACATAGCTGTTAATTCTGGCTTCAATCATGCCTGCAGCCTTTAATATTTCATCAAGACTTATCGGCGGCACCGGTTCGTTTCCCTCCAGATAATCTGACAGATACTTTTCTGATTTTGAATCGATGCCCATTCTTGAGCAAACGAGCCAGGATACGCTTTCAGCTTCAAATTCCCTGACTTTAAGGCTGTCCTCCCTTCTTCTGTCAGGCCATCTTCCGATGTCGACGGTTCCCAGGTGACCGCAGTACAGATGACCGAGCTCATGAAGAACTGTGACAAATTTTTCAACAATGCCCAGGTTTCTGTTGACTAAAAGGTTGTATTCGGTCTTCATTACATAACTGCAGTATTCGGCCTCCTGCCGCACGGATGCAGTCTGAATGCGGCCGGCCTGGGCGGATCCTCCATCCATTTCATGATAGGAGACGCCGTCTGCGACGATTCTGCGGATCAGACTGTTCAGTGCGCGGTAGCATTCATACTCATGCTCTTCATCCGAAATTTTAAACGGTTCGAGAATATCCTCCGGAAACGGATCGGGACCTTCGGTATCAAGAACGTCAAACACAAATTTGACCGGACCGAAAGGCTTTAGGAGCACGAGGGGTCTGGCTTCCGGCTTTACGGTACGGTTGAATCTTGACTCCCAGTCTTCTGCGGAAGCTACGTAAATGCTTCCCGGACGCTGCATATGAAGGAGCATCGCATTGTACGGCGCCATTTTTCTGAACTTTTTGATGAATTTGAAAAGCCCGTCCAGATCCCTGCCGTTTCTGTACTTTCCGACGCGCTGAAACAGCTGATCAAGCTCGCCTGTCTCTTTTTTTCTGTTTGTGTTATCCGCCATGTTTTTTGTCCATGAATCTATGTGTTTTATGATGCACACCGCAGCGCGGGGCTGTTTAACGGCATCATGACTGAAATGCTTAATGTCATAAGGTGAGAAAATCATACTAAATAATACAAAATATTCAATATATTTTAAAAAAATATATAAATATGTAAATAATTGACTTGATATTACAGATGGCTGGAGAATGATTAAAAATTCTGTTTTTCGTTTATGCCGGACTCTATAAAAAATAATGTGTATTTTCATGGTGATTGTTTTCCTGCGGTTGATGCCAGACTCGAAACTTCACTGCTCTGCAGCTGAACAACCGCTGCTTTAGGAGTGGAGTGATGTTTTTTGTGCAGACAGGTGTTCAAAGTCTGATAAATACGGGGGATCAATGCGTTGGCATCCTTTTAAATGTTAAAATATATGTACTGATCTGTTTTTCAGCCTGTATTACAGCTGATGGTTTCCGTGATGAAGAGGACTGTATGGAACTCCTGAACAGTTATATAGCTTTGGTTGATGATTATCTCTACAGCAATTTTTTGATTGCTCTGCTTCTGCTTTGCGGTGTTGTTTTCACGGTGCTTACCCGCTTTGTGCAGTTCCGTCTTTTTTTTGATGTGTTCAGGATTATTTTTGAAAGGAAAAGTGAAAAGCACGGTGTTTCATCCTTTCAGGCTCTGATGGTTTCTACAGCTTCGAGAGTCGGTTCCGGAAACATTGTCGGTGTCTCCGCCGCTATCTGCATGGGCGGCTTCGGTGCTGTTCCCTGGATGTGGGCTATTGCACTGGTGGGTATGGCATCAGCCTTTGCGGAAACAGTTCTTGCCCAGATATTTAAAAGAAAATCTGAAAAAGGGGCATACGGCGGACCAGCCTATTACATTGAGCATGTATCAAAGGGCCGTTTTCTTCCTCTTCTTTTCGTTTTCAGTCTGATTTCCACCTTTATGGTGGGTTTTAATATGCTGGCAAGCTACAATCTTCAGGATTCCTTCAGCGGTTTTGATTTTTACAACAGAGAAACATCCCCCTTTTATATCGGATTGATTGTTACTGCAGTTGCGGGGTATGTGATCATCGGAGGAGGACACCGCATTATAAAATTCACCTCGCTTCTTGTTCCTCTTATGGGCGTAATTTATATTGTAGTAGCCACTGTTGCGGTGCTGAAGCATATTGATTTTGTTCCGGCCATGTTTTCACGAATGTTCAGGGAGGCGATGGATTTTAATGCGATTTTCGGCGGATTTGCCGGAAGCTGTGTAATGTACGGAATTAAAAGAGCTCTCTACAGCAATGAAGCCGGTATGGGATCAGCCCCAAATGCCGCCGCCTGCGCCGATGTAAGTCATCCTGTAAAGCAGGGGCTTGTCCAGGTTTTTTCTGTCTTTATTGATACCATGATCATCTGCACGGCGACCGCTTTAATGTGTTTAAGTTCTGAAATCGAGCCATCGGCAGATCTTAACGGTGTACCGTATGTACTCATGGTTGCGGAATCAGCCTTCGGAAACTTCGGCAATCTGATTGTGGCATCAACAATTACTCTGTTCGCATTCACGTCCATTATCGGCAACCTGTTTTATGTGGATAAGGCGTTTCTCTATATATTCAGAGGTGAGCCCGGTAAGCATTTCCTTCTTTGCTACCGGCTTGCCGCAACACTGATAATTATGATTGGTGCTCTGCTTCCAAGTGCGCTTCTGTGGAATATAGCAGATTTGACCATGGGCTGCATGACGATTATCAACGTTGCATGTATTCTGATCCTGTCTAAATATGTTATGCGGGCTCTGAAGGATTATCAGCTGCAGAAAAGACAGGGAAGGGATCCTGTTTTTAAAAGCCGCAGTATAGATCTTGACTGTGAGACTGATTACTGGAGATAGATGTTTTTAAGTTCAGACTGATGCGGTGCCTGAGGCTTTTTTTCGGAGCCGCTGGCAAATATTATCCGCTCAGCTGTCCGCTTTTACCTGCCTCTCGGTTTCTTTTCATTTGTGCAGAATCTGTTTACTTCCTTTGAGAGATTCGACACATATCCTTTCACAAATTTCTCTTTCGGCAGGTATTCGTTTGTGATCATAAATCCGCAGCCGTCGTGCTCGAATCCTGTTTCTGACAGGACCGGCAGACCGTCTTCCTCATGATAGTAAAGCTCCTGGGTGAATGATGTGCTGATGAGAACACCCGAGGACATTTTCTGGTATTCATATGTGTAGGTTATACTGAATGCTCCGTCTTCCGGCCGGTTCATGTAGGGGCGATCAGGTATTTCATAGGTGGCTGTTACCGGCTCTTTAAGCAGGTTTGTTATTTTGACAGTATGATTTCCGGTAAATTCCAGGATTAGATTCTCCGGACCATAATTAAAACTGCGGCTGGTTTCAAGCCACGTGCCGGCGAGTTTTTTGTCGTAATTGTCTGCTGCTGCTTCATGATTTAAAAATGCGCACAGCAGTGCGGTGCAGGCGGAAATCAGTCTCATAATATATCTCCGTATTCGGTTTATCAGTTTTGTTTCCAGCAGTCGGATCAGATTGAAAACAGTAATTGTAAACATTTACAGCTCAAACGGCGCACCACGGTTGCCGGATAATTTTTTGACATTCTCCTATGCCTGAAGGCGGGGGATCATACCGGTTTTTGCAGCAGACCGCTCTCGGCGGGTATTGATGCTGATCGTCAGTACGGTTTACTTCACAGGCTCTGCGGCTGTTTGCTGTCATTGAGAAAGGCTAAGTCTATCTCTGTCAGCAAGAAAGATTGTACCTGTTTTTATGACTTATATCCACGCCCTGAAGGACGCTGAAATACGGATCGATCAGATAAAAAATCCTGAGGCTCTGTTCAACAAAAGTGTTGATGCCACAGAAAACCGTTACATTTTATAACGCATCTGTATTTTTGAACCTAAAACCAAAATTTTTGTCCAGGAATTTAAAAATATACTGCGTTGATCTAAGTCAGCACTGTTCACCGGCAGTGCCCCAAAATATGAAGTTGATTTATGTTTGTTGAGTATGTTCTTCAAGGAATATTATATTTCGACCTGATGTCTTGATAATGTTTTTTTTTGATTAAAGGATTGACCGGCCGGCGGTGCATAACGTCCCGAAAAAAGGCATTAACAGCAATTTTAAAAATTTCATTGATTATGCAGCGTTAAAAGACCGGGGAGGCAGGTTCGACTGCTTCCCCGGTCTTTATTCCGGCTGTTTGAATAATATCTTATTAGCTTTCATGCTGGGAAAGTTTGCTCATTTAACAGTGATTATCATTTCTTCACTGCATTTTGCCCTTGGTATCCTGCTCGGCGCTTCGGATATCTTCAGACATATCCTTTTTAAGATTTATCTCATGGAAGGCCGGATCATCATGCAGAATCATGGTGAACTTGTCAGTCTTGTCAAAATATACCGTAGCATCCTTTACTGAAAGCTCAAGAATATGTCCGCCTTTTTTCCTGTCATCGGAAATGAAATGGAAATGCCAGCCTGGTGAGTTCAGTTCGCCCATGTAGCTTGGACAGAAAAGTCCAACAAGAGTACCTTTGATATTTTTTTCGGTAAATTCCGTCTGCTTTCCTTTAAGCGCCTCCACCAGTGTAGGATACGGAGCCTTGCTTCCGTATTCACTTCTGAACAGAATTGATTCAAATTCCGTATGGAGTTTCACCATATAAAAACTGTTGACGCCGTGTTCCTTGACAACGGCATTCATGACTTTCTCAAAATCGGCTTTGTTCTTGATATCAGTCACTTTGACTTCGTAATCATTGTCGAAGAATGTTACGGTCGCATATGGAATAATTGTTGTATCAGGTGCAACTATGACTGTTCCGTCACCGAGGGCCTGATAAATTACTCCGTCTAGAGCAATCATTTCACCGTTGAGTCCCTCAAAGGTTCCGATTCCGGTGTCTCCGCGGGAAATAAGCTCTTTGGCTGTAACCGTGCCGCCGAAATACCCCTGTGCCAGAGACTGCAGGAGCGCAACCTGGGCAATGCTCTCTCTGTCCGGCTGTTCCGCATTCGCTTCAGATAATCCCACTGCTAAAAGTCCTGTAAGGGCAGTAGCAAAAAATTTAACCTTTCTGTTTGATTTGATCATAACTCAGCTCCTTTAAACCGGTTTAGAAAATTCAATCAAGTACGAATCTAAAAATTTATGCAAATTCGGCTACTATAATTTCATGATATTTCATCTATGTCTGTTTGTCTTTATTCTATTGTCAGAGTGAAATTAAGGTGTGAGTTATATCGTAAAATTTTTTTATATCGTGAGCAGTGAATATTTCTTGTGGATAAATTGAATGGCTCTGTTGTAGAAAAGCTAGTCGCTGTTCATGAGTGATTTGTATCGCGATTTTTAAAGTGCGTATTCTTGAAAAAGACGTTTGATCTAGGATAGCTTGGAAATTTTAAATATAAGGCATTGAGAGTGTAATATCAAGTGTGTAAGTTATCGTTAATAAACTTACGCACTTTATTTTTTTGAGATAGTGCGATAAGTATTAGTGAGGATAAAAATATTATGGATAACACACTTATGGCAC